>ENA-OREC01001358-OREC01001358.1-marine-metagenome-genome-assembly--contig:-NODE-1358-length-12250-cov-12.775980_pt1 | contig 12250 bp, 5 predicted proteins | sample MGYA00248626_ERZ508543 | MGnify/ENA primary metagenome ERZ508543 (study PRJEB26211, sample SAMN05518279) | marine metagenome | isolation source: Puget Sound, Washington, USA | host: Bankia setacea... | reverse complement strand
TAACGCATGTTATACTGATAATATAGGTAGATAAATGATGTTGATTACGTATGTTATACTGATAATATAGGTAGATATACGATGTTGCTAACGCATGTTATACTGATAATATAGGTAGATAAATGATGTTGATAACGTATGTTTTACTGATAATATAGGTAGATCAATGATGTTGATAACGTATGTTTTACTGATAATATAGGTAGATAAATGATGTTGATTACGTATGTTTGGTACAAGATGATTTAGTTTATATTAATTTATTGTAGTTCGATTGTGAAACAAGCGCACTTTTGCTTATGTAAATCACGCTCGAATCCGTTCCTGGAACCAACCAGTACTAAGCAATGAGAGTAAAACGTCTTGCTCAAGGAAACAACGGGGGCCTTTGATGGAGCTCGAACTCGCGACTGACAGGTATCCACCGATTACGAGTCAGACGCGCTACCCACTGTGCCACGCCGCCTCTGAAGATGACTTAGATACTACAGATGAAAATTGATCACAACAAAATATTACAAGTATCCTGCGAGGCGTTTCCCTTTCAAATACAACCTTAATTAAAGAAACAAATAGTATTTCGATCATGATTCTTATGAACTGCATGACAAATTACTGACCATTAATTGTACTTTGCGAAGATTTGCCTAATAATGTCGAAAGTAGATTATGAAGGTTTGGTTCCTCACTGACACAATCATTATATGCATGGACACAGTATATCTTATAATGGTATTAAGGTGGCAGCACTATTAAGGTTAAATACCTCTTTCCACAATCAGCCTTAGTGAGTATTTATATTATTCTAAACATGAGCCGAGGTTGTCTGTTTACCAGAGTTTGATATAAACAAATCTAAAACCTATTTCATATACTGATACATTTCCATTCCATATGTCATGGTAACCGTTTCTATCTCACGATGACACGTGTTTAGTTACCAATCAGAGACCATCCTTGACTTGGAACTATATCTTCTATAACCCATGTCATCTTGTCCGTTCAACGCTTTCCACGAAAACCAAGTTGCGAACGTATATCAGTTTCTATTTTTGTGAGTCTTCAATTTCATGTTATAGAAGCCCCGTTACAACACTTATGCATGAAATGTAGTTAAATAAACAGCCGCATGCGTGCTTAGACTGCTGGTAAATCATATAATTGGACATTCCAACCTTCAATGTTCTTTTCATCTTCCCCAAGTATAACTCATGATTTGAGGATGATTTAACGTTATTGACTGAAATGTTCCGGGCAAAGAGACTACTGTCGACTAACGGCTGGAATTATGGATCTTTAACTGGACTACATTTCGTGATTAACTGGGTTAAAGGCGGTAATTTGTGTCTATGGAAAGTTCATATTTCATGTTACACTTTTAGCGCGTTTATTTTCATAAAAAGTCCAATATATTGAGTTAAGTGCAAACAATATTAATATATCCGTTTCGGTTAATGCATTTTTGGTTTAGATTTTTGTACTAGATTCATGATTTGATTCTTTGAAAAAATGCCAACATTGCGAAATTAACCAATATTTGAATAATGCTCATTTTGTGATAGATGCAATTTATTTGATTCTATGAACACATGCGTAAATGACAATGCCATTCCAATACAAGTTGAATTGGTCTGTGTAAAAGAAGTATACAATAATATATTAATTAGGTTTAGATCCAAAATGTTGCTCAACAAATACGTAAATAAATAGACATGTCACCATAGAAACGTATGTCTGCTACAAGGGCTATACTATAAGACCAAAGTCATTAGTCTATCAACTATTATAAAACTATAATATCAACAAAAATCGTTTGTTAATACGTATACTATGCTCGACAGAGAAACAAACACAGCTTGTATTTCCCCCTGAATTGGTGTCTCTCTACCTTGGAGGCGAAGATGTACGTCCAAAGGTTATTTGTATAGCCCCTCAAACCCGTTTAGACTGTCCTTATTTGAACCTCGCTAATTCTCGCTAATTCCCGCAGTGTTGTCAGCCTGAAAATCTTACAATTAGCGTCTCTTTCATTTGCAAATAGAAAAGTTCCCTAACTCTCAGAAAATCAGCGTGTTATCCAATTTATTATTCACGGCTGTGGAGGGGTTAACATACGTACGGACTTTGAGTTTCATACATTTTACTACTTTCTCTCCTCACCTCCTCTAATTCAATTGTGTTCGTTTAGTACTCTAACAATTGCTAACGGTTAGGAAACGATAGTTAATTTACTAGTTCTGGAAATTTGGTTTTATTCACGTGAAATGGTGAACAATCATGTAAATTGAAGCTAACCAGAATTTCTGAGAATATTTTGTATTACAGTATAACCTGATTGACGTTATAACAAAGACTTGGTTTTGAAAGTACATTTCCAGGGTCTATATCATTAATTCTACATGTGATTACAAACGTGCATAGACCCAGGCCATGGCCAATTTTTTCTAGGTCCTTAGGGTTTTTTATATCCGAATTCTACTGTACTTTTGTCTGTATTTAGCATTTGTTCGTGGTAATATGCAGGTTACACTTTGCAGACCTCAAAACGGCCCCCGAGGACTGGTTTTTCATTTCAAGACGTTGTTTACAAAGTCATTATGCGTATAACATTGAAAGGTTGTCCTGGAATATGCAGCACATGTTTATAATTATAATGTCTGCTCGAGATGTACGTGCGCATATATATGCTAGCTTAAAGTCACACTGCCATTCCAAACAGCATCAAATGATGACGAACGTTATTAAGTTATTATGGTCCCGGTAAGTTAGTAATATCCAGGTTATTTCAGATTATAACGGTCACCGGTGTAGTTATTTCATGTAAACACATTTGAATGGTGGTATTTTACTGGATGAAAATTTGCTCCCTGTGTTGCTATTTTGGCCAAGGAGTTTCATTTATTTGCGGAGAGAATTAAGTGTATTCTTCATTTATTTTACAACACTAACCAGTTATACAAATTATATAAATACTTCTCATTGGAACTAATGTATGCGTTCGTGTGGTCTTCGTGTGGGAGGAAACCGGAGTACCTGGATGATATGCACCTGTCTGACTTGGTGACCACATGACCATCTCACATGCCATCGGGTATCAAATCCGGGTCGTAGCCAGGAGAGGCGAGTGCGTTACCACTGGAATTAAGTTGAACCTGTAAATGCTCGAATGTAAACACAAACTGCTGTTATGACAACACCAACACCCACTTCATGTTATAATAAATCTCATTGCGGGTTTAATTTTGATTGCAGACACGCTCTCAATGTTTGTATCTTCGATTTTAAAAGTGACTTTGAGTAGTAGTTGACCTTTAAATTAAGAAAATAATCAGCGGACAACAAGTAAAGATATCACTGCCACTAAAGAATACATAGACAAAACCTAATACCAGGTTGGTCAAATCCACTGGGTACATATGAACATCTATTATTCATTGTGCTCCGCCTCAAACTGCCAATTCAGGCCAATATTCCATCCACTATATCGGTACATTGTTCTTTGATCTTATGAGGACATGTTGTATATTGATTACATCTGCTAACAAGCAACAATACACTAGTGTAACATATTCTGTAATATAGTTATGCTTGTTAACCCCGGTTCTATATTTAGCGATGAATATGGATTTTCCCAGTCGACAATATGCTCACATGACGGTAAACAAAGTTCACAGCCTACACCACGCCAGTACACAGTGTGTAAAGGGAAAGTTGAAACTTATAGTTAATACAGTGAGAACATCACGTAGAGGTTAAATAGGATATCGACATGCTGTCTATAAACCGAGTAAGGTAAGCTGTTTGTTTATTTTAGATTCTATTTCACAATAACGGATAACAGATGATTGATGTTAAAGAAAGTTATATACCTCTAAGTATGTCCTACTATATGTGTAAATGCAGAAAGGGACGTGCACGTGTACCGTACACAAGGTTAACGAATAGATGAGACTAGTATCAGACACGCTTGTAACTGTATGTGTATGTACATGTACCTCCTTCAAACTGTGGTTTCTCGAGAGCTTCACGTTGATACAGTCAGCATAGCATTGAACGAGTGTGTATAAGTTACAGCGAACACCGTATCGATCGTCATATTTATACAGTACAAAACGTAACTCATGTGGATCCGTCGTTTGTTTACAAATAACAGTTGGTTTAATGAAACGATTGTAACCGAAAGCAGGGCCATTTCATATCGACTACGCTGATGAGTTTACCGTAGTTTTCTAAGTTATTACAAAATGAAGTCCTCTGACGACTATGAATGAATAGCCTTAATGTATGTTACGAGCGTTTCTCGACTGATGGTATTATAAACAACAACTGACATACACGTGGCCCCAATTATTAGGACATCGTGGTATGAACTTTCCATTGAACCATGTACCCGTGTTGCTATAAATACGCATGCTATAGGGGAATATTGTTAACCTGGCACGATACATTAAATCTTAAAGTCAACATTGTATTTTGAATCACCTGTTTAAAGAAACCACCTAACGTGACCTCTACGTGTCCGCTGGCTGACTGTTTCAATGTACGATTTTCTGTCAACTAACTTGTCACATGGGTGATCGCTGTAAACGGATAAAATGGCACTGATCGGTAAATGTAAACGGTTACACCGGGTAAGCCAAGGCTAACAAGTTAGGGTAATGTACTATCATGTACCAACACATTAATCCGACACAACTATTTCGCAATTCAGCAGTATAATGTAAACTTTACACCCGGGGTATTTTATAACACTAATGTCGGGTTACTGTTCACCGGGTATACGTTTCATACAATGATCCGAGTAGAGGGCAGTTACACTCGTGTACCATTCGTAGGATAAACGCCAAGGTAAACCGCCGCGAATTTTATTCATAATCGCGATTCATTAACAATAACAATTGAATGAACTTCAACGTATATGTATAGCTCTATATAGATTAGAAATGTTTTATTGTAAGGTAAACTACCACACTTTTAAACATACGATTCATGTATAATATCTATTTTAATCTACACGACCTCAATTACAGTATTACATGTATGCGGTATGGTTCGACTTGAATATCCTGTTTATATTTGTTTATGTAGGTGACAGAGAGGTTATGTGGTAGTGATTCGCTAGATATTACAACTTTATACCTTGGATCACATCTACTCGAATTGTGTGACTTTAGAGAACCACACGATCTAACAGTCTAATAAATGACTTAAATAGCAAACTCTGTGATTATATAAATCAAACAGGATCTACCCAGAGGACTTGGTAAATCAGTTAACACAATGGAGACAGGAGTGACCGAACGTACGTTTTTGAGGAACGGAAAAAATCGGACAGAGCGTCGTTCTAAATCACTTACACAAAGTGAAATAGAAACAAACGTTAACAGCGATTCTAAGGAGTGTAAATCAAACACTGACTCGCCAAACGCGCCTTCTAGTGATCGTCTGCCAGAACTATCAATGACGTCAAATGGTACGTCATCAAACGACAGTCAAGAGAAGAAAATGACGTCCACGAATGGACTGACAAACGGAAGTGGAACCGAACTTAGAAGACGTGGCCAGAACAAGGTATGAAGGAAATGTTTATTTGCTTACGTGCTCATTTACATGCTTCAGTAGACATATGTTCCGTGTGTTGAAGAGCTACGGTAGCTGTGCATTTAGACGCACATGTAGACGCACATGTAGACGCACATGTAGACGCACATGTACATACTTGTGTATGCTATATTAACTTCACAATACACACGGCATACGGCAGCAACACGTAGACCTTCTGTAACTTATCAACTGAGGACGTCTTAAGTCATTTAAAAACGCCCACAAACATGATACTACCAATGTGACTGCAGCATGTCTGTAACTCATTGTTATTTATATAGACTATTTGGATAGCTAAGCAATACGCATATCTCGTCATCCGAAGTACATGTATTGTCTTCCTTACAGAGTTAACAATACGTGCAGTACTTCTATTCAACCAATATATAAAGCACGACTACAGCTAATGTAGAATTAATTGTTCCAAACTTTGATCACATTAGTCCTGAACAATCCACGATTAAGATCACATTGTCATTGATCCAACACTAAATGTAGATGTACTTAGTAAGAATATAAAATGGCAATAAAACTATGCCGGACCTTTGAAGTGAATACATAAACGGTCAATCTATTATAACAAGATTTAAGTACACATAATCTTTATTATTATTATATTATGTCTGTATGCCCATATTCCACGTTTGTTGGTGTTTCGTTCGTCTATATCTAGTTCATATTCGCTGATTTTGTAACACTTATGTAAACTAGTTCTTTATTTGATATGTTGTTATGGGGCGTAACGATTTGTTTATGTAAGTATAACTATTGTTTGCGTTGTGTTAGGTTTATGCCCATAGTTCTTTGTATAAACGATAGCTGATTGATTACCAATAGCCGATTATACACATGTTACTGAGCTAGTCTAGACTACACTAACATGAACATATAATAAAACTATCGGCAATTGATTTCTGAAATCCAGGACTTCTCCAAAACCTAACAACACGTTTAATTTAATGAATTGTTCATTGTCTCCGTCATCTGACAGTATTATATATTGAGATAGTCTGCATGTTCGTTGTCGTGGATATTGTAGTAAATATTGAATCATTTTCTAACATTACACATTTGTGGTTCATAATAAAAGTCAGAGAAAGAGCGATGAACAGTGCGTCGTTGATGTGTTGTTAGTGTTATGGCATAGTGTGTGTAAGGATATTACAACAAGGAAAATGCAAAGAACATGTGTACAATTTGAATATCCGACCAACTGCTTTTAGATTGTTATGACCTTTATTTGATCCTAAATTATTAATATGATATCGTGAACCTTAAAAATTACAAGCATATACGTTTATCGAAGTTCCTGTTCAAGAAGATGTGTACATGTTTATAGTTTACGTAAACATCCGATGATTGAGTTAACATCATACATTCTAAACAAATAAAAAAAACGTTATAATCTTTTTTTATTTTTTGTAAATTATTATTTTAATTATTATGAAAAAGTAAGTACAGACCCGTTGCTGTATGCTGCGTTCTGATCTGACCATGTTGTCCTTTTTTCAGCAAGAACTGGCCCGCAGTAATTCCGCGCCAGATGGAGCCGGTCCACTTTCAGAGTTCTTGTCCAGCTCGAAGCGCGTTGTTGTGGAGGCTGAAGAGTTTGTGTTACACGTTCTACATGATTGCTGGGAGGTTGTTCATCATCACAAGCTACCCGACTGGTTGAAAGACAATGAGTATCTTATAGCTGGACATAGACTCCCTCTCAATTCATTCCGCGCATGTTTTAGATCAGTGTTCCGCATTCACACAGAAACTGGAAATATATGGACGCATCTGATTGGTAAGTTGTATATACATGTAGTTACTTGACAAATACAGACAAACAACGGTTACAAAGATGGTCCACCTGCAAACATGAAAGTAGTCATTCTTGACATAGGCAAACTGCATTGAACATTCACCAAGAGTACAAGACATATCGGTATTTGAACTCAAGTGTTCTTTTTAACAGATGGTCTGCAGTACTGGTTTGGCTTTATATAATGCATCCCACTTATGGTGAATACGGTTAAAGCAAATGCTCGATAATGGGGAAAGATAGCCATCTAAACATGGTCATCATTTGTTTTGTTTGTGTAAAGAGACAACTGTGTGGATGAACAATTACAAATTACTTCTCGGTCCGTTGAGTTAGATATATTTCTATTCTACGGTGTATTGTTTAATCTATCAGCAACTTATCATAAACAATACATGCTTTAATTTCAATTCAATTCCAACATACATCGAACGGATAACTGAAGATGTTGAACCCAGCAGTGTATGGATGTGATAGTCGAAGATTCTTTCGTGTCTCTGTGAACCAATCAGCAGACACACTTACTAAGCACACTTGACTAGAATGTCCAAACATCGGTATACTGTCCTGTACGGAATGTGGGTATATGGGCACATTCTGTCTATAAATCAACAACGACACACATATTATTTAAACCAAAATATCCAGAGCATTAACAACTGAATTACAAGCTTTTATTTCTTTTAGCTTTGACATTTAGCACAGATGTGAAACTGAATTTTTCTGTCAAGTTTTGTGTTACTAAACTATTTTCAGATCTTGTTGTTATCGAAAATGGAACCTTCATTACCCTATTTTAATTAAACAACGTCTGCACGGGACACATCAAATGGGAATCCTAGACGAGGTTGCATTGTATCTAAACATTTCTCTGATGTTTCGAGCGGACTTTGACATTACAACAGTACGATAAGACCATGCGTTACACACTAGTGATCTAAAATAAGAGCCCTATATATGGGTAGAGACAGTTTAAACGTACTGGACTATTATCTCACTCAGTTTTCCATGTACTCGATCATTTTCGACTCCCACGATTGTTCTAGTTTTACAGATTTGTCAGTCATGTATGCATTCATTCTCTTGCTCATGGGTCATCCTTTATTATAACTCAAAGTTCACAATACATTATTAAACAAAATCAGCCCTTTGGCCATTTACAAACACAACATATTATTTAGTTATAACAAAGCCAAAGTAAATAATAAGTTCATGTGGCGAAAGAAATCGATTAAATGAACATGAAGACAAAAAATTGATATGAGATGCACATGTAGAGGAGAAAGCCATACACACACACACACACTCACGCACGCACACGCACACACACACATACGCACGCACGCACGCACGCGCACACGCACACACACACACACACACACACACACGATGCAACAGTTACATCTGAGCATAGTCTTAAAGAAAAAAGATCCACACCTTTAATATTTATGTATGTATGTTTAAGTTCAATAACTGGTTAACCATTCATCTACTTAGCCTTGACATGTCCTTGTTATTGACATATTGTGTTGTGTCAAAAGGTGAGGGTGAACATGGAGTATTTTCACCATTCATCCCACTTACTGGTTGAGAGATGCTAAATCAGAAGGTGTTTTCTTTAATTCAATAAATGCGTTACCGTTTAGAGTGTCGCCTTTTAATGGATTCCTCTAATTGATTCCTCTAATTGATTCCTCTAATTGATTCCTCTAATTGATTCCTCTAATTGATTCCTCCTATTGATTCCAAACACGCGGGTTCACTTCTCTGTACTCAATTTAGATGAAAATAATTAAAGGTAGAATAAACTTGTAAAACTAGCTCAAATTTGAATGTATACTTTCTTTACACATTGATTCAATTGAAGGGCAAACGAAATCCATGTTAGGGTATTTGCTCTGACAAGGACAATTTTGGAAATATGTTATCCATCGAGACCTTTGGTTTTGTTTCAAACTGATACCTCATACACCAATGTTTTAACTTCCTTGTTTTAAATGTAGTAATATGATCCACCAGTCATGTATATTTAGAACACAGTGACTTTCTGCACCACCTGACTTTACTCTCGTTTTCAGTAAACCGAGAGACGTTAAAACAATGAACAAGAAAATAATCATCTATTAAGTTTCTTATTTTGTGTGTTGGATTGTACGAGAGTTTTCTGGTTTAGACACTCCAATACAACACGCGCACGCACATACTCTCAGATGTTCCAGAATATACGACCAATACTCCACATAAACGGGGGTTAAAATGGATATGTGTTGAGAAAACCATACATCATAACATAAAACACAAACCTCAAACATTGTAGACAAAACACACTAGCAAATAAGCAACACACATATCAAACATTATCAATCTAAACTACGCAATTGAACAACATCAACAACATTATTCCATGAACATCTAGCAAGCTGTTGTTAGTGACATATTTTGTATTGTACGAGTAAGTTTTGTGTATAGCGTTCTATGGTAATTTAAAAAAATTGACATAAAAAGGTTACTGCCCCCTGAACATCGTTGATCTAATGTAGGTCATTAATTACTATGTGTATACAATGTGCTACACGTTTGACCTCGATGTGGTCCGGGTCATGACAGTATACTTGTCTAGGGCCACGTTATATACGAAGCAGATGTAGTTCGTTACATGAAATATTTATATATCGGATAGGACGATTTCGAAACCAAAAAACAACAACACACAACGAAAACAATCTAAAACATACAAAACACATTTAATATGATATATATCTAAAACATAAAACATACAAAGCACTCACAGAAACCACACTCGCGAACTTTTTTAATTAGGTCAAATACATTTTAGCAATACTTGAATAATGTTTCCATCCACTTTTACGAAACTCTTTACACTTCTTCGAGAACAATACAAACAGTTTTTATTAAAACCTGACTTTATTGCTTACGTATGCGTTTTTTGCTTCGGAATACTTGCATAGGCTTCAGTCACACACGTAATATGAGTCCCTTATCAGAATTGCTTAGCAACACTTGAACAATATTGACAACGTCTCTATGTTCTTTTCAGGTATGTTGGCGTTCATATTTATCGCTGCTTACACATTGAGTAGTAGATATATAGACTGGATGTGGCAGGACATTACCGTACATTCTGTGTTCTTTGGTGGAGCTATCTTGTGTCTAACATTCTCCTGGTTGTTCCATACAGTCTTCTGTCACTCCGAGACTGTCAACAAACTCTTTAGCAAGTACGTAACATGTAGTCACACCGTCGTAACTCACCTGGGAAGTCATGTCATACTGTATAATAAACCAAAAGTAATCAAAGGAACTCTGAATAACTTAAATAGCGTGAGGAAACTGTTCGACACACGAAATGTATTGCTTTTTGCTAAATGATCTCTTGGACTTGGTTAATTGTAGACTGCCTTTACGTTAGACTTGCATGAGGCAGACCATTTTAGTCTCTTTAAATACTCATTTTAAAACAGAAGACACCCGGAGACTGCCATTTTACGTTCATTCAAATTAACGATGTTCCCGCAAAGTTAAGTGAATGGATATGTAAGACATTGAATATGCAGTACTCGTGTATATATGTTATTATGTGGTTATTATGTGGTTATTATGTGGTTATTATGTGGTTATTTTGTGTAGGTTAGACTACTGTGGTATTGCTCTGCTGACTGTTGGATCGTTCGTTCCATGGCTGTACTACGGGTTCTATCACAGTCCCGTTGCCCATCTCGTCTATGTCATCTGTATCATTGTGCTGGGAACAAGTTGTATTGTAGTTTCATTGTTTGACAAGTTCGCCGTCCCGTCCTACAGACCCGTACGAGCTGGTGAGTTTTTAGTTGCAACTTTTACTGCGGCTATTACATCCTTACGGCCCAATATCGCCTCATACCTCTAGAAAGTACATTTAAATAAGAGCCGGAAAATTGCCAAGTATGATTGAAGCAGAGCCATGAAGTAAACTTCAAAACAATATCTTCCATAAGAATTGCCTCAATAAAACTTCAAACTTCACACAATCATTCCTATTGAAGGGACTGTATAAATGTGACATACTTACTGTTTTTATTTATGCTTTTCGTTAAATTATGTTTGTACATTTATTATTTGTGTACATTTATTATTTGTATAAGAGTTTTAAATTACACTTCTATTTATATATTCTCGTGTCATTGTTTGACTCTGTGTATTACGATCGTTCATAAAAAAAGTCATTTATTACTTTAATAATTAAACTATTTATTTATTTGTCTGTGTTATATCCACCAATTGCACCATCTATTTTTTCATTTATATTATTAATTCTCTTTCAGGTTTGTTCATTGCCCTGGGATTGACAGGTGTCGTTCCTGCATTTCACTTTGTGTTTATCGAAGGTTTCCAGTGTGCCGTCTACGAGTTCGCCTTCTTACATCTCGTTACTATGGCAATTCTGTACATTGGTGGGGCGTTGATGTATGCGTTTAGAATTCCCGAGAGCATATATCCTGGAAAGTTTGACATTTGGGTAGGTAGCCTGTATTTTATTATGTTACAATACTGGTACCCCCCCTCCCCCACCCTTTACAAAAACCCAACCCAAAACCAAAAAGCAAACAACAAATCTGATTCTATAGGTGTACATTGCTAATAAAACAGTCTATGTCTTTATCCAATCGTTTAAAGTAGGTTAATACATACCCCTATATATTAATGTTACTCAGGTAATACATACCCCTATATATTAATGTTACTCAGGTAATACATACCCCTATATATTAATGTTACTCAGGTAATACATACCCCTATATATTAATGTTACTCAGGTAATACATACCCCTATATATT
>ENA-OREC01001357-OREC01001357.1-marine-metagenome-genome-assembly--contig:-NODE-1357-length-12250-cov-15.430132_pt1 | contig 12250 bp, 7 predicted proteins | sample MGYA00248626_ERZ508543 | MGnify/ENA primary metagenome ERZ508543 (study PRJEB26211, sample SAMN05518279) | marine metagenome | isolation source: Puget Sound, Washington, USA | host: Bankia setacea... | reverse complement strand
TGATATATTAACTGTCTGTTATACGTTCATTCATTTTCTTTAATATCAAATATGAGTATAATATTACTTTAATGTTGAGGACAATAATATATTTCCATGTTTACATAATGTTTTAGACTTTCCTATAACATGTAGAAAGGCTTCAGTGCTTTGTCGATCAGAATGCGCATGTCTACATAAAACAGTAAAAATGTTAGTTTTCTTTGTTAAAAATAATGAAAATACCTACCCAAAAGCACTCATGCAAATGTACAGAGTTGTCCCTATAACGAAAAAAGGGAATTCTAAATTGATGAATACTTTTCCAGGAGCCCAATCCATGGTGTGTGATAACCTTACTAGTGATCCTTGCTGACAGTGTCTATGATGTACAGGAGCTCCTGCATTGCCTAACTGGCAGCCACTCACAGTGTACAACAGTAGAAGTGTTAGAATCGTTGTACTGTATTGCTACGTTCCTTCATACCTTCAAACTGATAAAGAAAGATGATGTCTGGAATGGGTGAGTATTAATGCTCTGAAACTATGTATATATATACACATTATACTGAAGTTCGTTTGGTTTTGACGATATTTAACAATGGAACTTATTTGACATAAATGGCAATCTACCTTAAGTTTGATTGTGAAATCACACTCCATTCCGTTCCTGGAACCAGCCAGTACTAAGCAATGAGGAGAAAGTTTCTTGCTCAAGGAAACAACGGAAGTCTTTGATGGGGTTCAAACTCATGACTGACTAATTACGACGATTCAGACAGGCTACATTATATAGAACCTTACGCAATACATCTCTGAACAATATTCTTGCATTGATATGACAGTGTTGCGTGTACTATTCATTTTTCAACATGTGTCACAAATAATCACAAATGTTGCCAAATCTTAGATGAAGTAATTAAAGTTTTCCTGTTGTCTGATTTCAGCATGCACTATAGGTTGTTTTATGCATTGTATTTGTTTGAGAATTCCTCCACCTCCTGCACCAGTGATCTCCAAGCTATTATGTCTGATTGTAAAGGGCAGCAATCCCTGGTTAAATATAGGTAAGAGTTCTCTCTGCGCTTTCAGTTACTTTAAATTAATAATGAAATGTTGAAGTGTAAGACATTGATTTATTTAGCATGGCATTTTACTGGAATATACAACACAGCATTCTTGTCATCTCTGAAATTGATAACATTTTATCTTCTTGACTCTGGTTGTTGATCTTTATAGCATTGTATGATTTATATGTTAATTAGTATATTTTTAATAAGAATAAAATGTGTATGAATTTCCTATTAATTAAATTAGGAGAAGTTATAATATCTAGTTTATTTCATCCATTCAGTAAGAGATTGGTAACAGTATAATAGTTGGCCAATGGTAAGTAAACTGGTTCTTGAAAGATGCTGACATTACACAATGGTTTCAGATCCTTTAAAATAATAATTGATATTTTTTGCTATAATATTTGTATTATAAAGTGTTTTTTCCCCCATGTAATATAATTTTAGAAATGACATTCATGTTGTACAGTTTAAAGTAAAATGACTTATTATTGATTACATGTATTAGATTTAGTTTTGCTATTTCGTATGTTAATTATATTTTTCAAGCATTTGTTATTACCGTACAACTGCTTTCAGCCTGTCAACAGATAGTGTGAGATTGACACATGAGCAGATGAGGATTGTAAAACATAAAACAGGGCCAGAGGAGATTATCAAGATTGTGGCATTTGCAGGTGTGTGTCTTTTTTCACATTTGTCTGACATAGTTCACCGTCCATGAATTTTTGGTTTCATTTAATTCAATTTACTTCATTGGCTTCTGACTGACCTTGTGTAAACTACTTTCAAATGGGAGGCCTATGAGTGTGATATGTATGTGTGTATGTTAATGATGTGTGATCATCAGAAAAAAGATCATTTTAGCTAGAGTTTTATGTTTGTTTTTTATTCATATATGAAACTTGTGGATTTTGTTAAAAAAATAAAGATTAAAATAATTTCACTGGCTAGTTCTTCAATATTACATGTACTTCTTACTAATGCACGTAGAGCTATACATTTGTTCTGACAATCTGGAATATCTTCCCCTATCTCTTAGCTTTCTTTAGCCCAATGTATACATGGAAATCGTATTATTTAACAAACTAAGGTCAGATGACTATTTGTCTTCTACCTTATACTTGAAACCATATACTGTTTGTTTTTTGTAATGGTGATTTTGTGTGTGGTGAATGGCCCGATTAGTTTAACATATATGATCTCTGTTATAAAGCATCTTGGTTGTATGGTTTGTTTATCTATAAAAACTCAACCTCTTCACATATTTACCCGTAGATAACATTGTCACCATGTATTTATCCCTAAAAAGTTCCTAATATTACATAGTCGAATAATATAGTCATTTTTTATGCTCCTCAAAGGGGAAGCATATAGTGGCCGCTTTGTCCGTCCGTCCGGTACATTGTCCGGCGAATAACTTTAAAACTTCAGTTGGCATTTAAATGAAACTTGATTTATAGATAGATGAAAGTGAGAGGAAGGGCAGTGCACAAGAACCATAATCCTATCTTACATTTTACTTGAGTTATCTCTTCTCAATTCCTTTCATAAAAGATGGTTTTCTTTGTCATGTCTTGGTGTACAAGTAGTGTTTGATTACAACTTCTGCCTTTTATAGACAATAGGCTTTTGGGGAGCATTCCTCGCTTCCAGCAATTTCCTTATTTCTTTTTTGTAATATTTAACTTGCAGAAAATGTTCTAATCTTTTAATTGTAGGAACTGGTAAGACAACAACTCTAGTAAAGTACACTCAGTTAAGGCCAGATAAGAAGTTTCTGTTGGTTGTATATAACAAGTAAGTTTGAGATTACCTTTTAGTGCATTTGGTTGTTGTTCCAGATAATTAACACAAAACAAAAATCCATAATTTGTTAAGCATACTTTACTGATGTGTGCAGAATGTTGGGTGTTCCCTTCTTTATGGTTTCAGTTTTGCTGACGTAACAATTTATAATAGAAGTTATTCACCAATAGCCATTAACAAAACTATATTATATAACCTTTGGTGTTGTGATGAATAGATTTGTTTTATGAGAGAACTGTTTGTAGTTAGTACTGAATTCTTACTTCTTAACTAAACTATTTTACATTGGTGCCAGGAAATACAACTACATGTAATTAAATGTTCAATGAAGAATACATAAACATTGTTATAAGACAAACTGGGCATTTTAATTTTTTCAGGTCAGTCTGTGATTATGCCAAGACAAAGTTTCCACGCAATGTTGAATGTCGAACTGGTCATTCCCTTGGCTTTCAACATGTAGGAAGAAGGCAAGTTTATAACAAGACTTTGTTTATGAATAACTGAGCATGTGTCTGGAATAAATAATGAAATAATGTGAAATAAGTATTATCCAAAGGGAACTGATTTTCATACATCTGTCAAAAAAACGAATTTAAATTTCCATATATGTATTTTTTGTTGGAAATTATAAATTAAAATAATGTTGTTGTGTTCATTGCTATAGATATCGTGAAAAGCTTGGCAATCTGAAGGTATATACGCTGACTCAGACATTGAAAGCTCGTAAGGGAGAGAACCTCTTCCTACAAGCTAAGTTTGTGCTCACCACCCTAGAGACATACTTTGCATCAGATGATAACTTAATTGGTACCCATCATGTTCCTGATACAAAACTGGATGAAAAAACAGGTCTGAAAGTACCAATTGATATTACTTCTAAGCAGGTATGCATAGTTCTTAAAAATATTTGATTGTTATCAGAAGAGATTTTTTTCAATATTGCAAATATTAATATTTTTCCATGCTCAAATACTTGCTAGCCCAATTTAAATGAAGAAGAGCCTAGTGAAAATTGACAAGCACACTCTATCAACATCAAAAATGGACTTGTATCATTGATTTGGGTATTTGACCTTGATCCGGTATATATATACACTGCGACTCCATTATAACGCGGTCGTCGGGGTCCACGGGAAAAACCCACGTTATAACGGACCGCGTTATATATACACGCGACCGTTGTTCAATCAAATGCCCCACCCACCGTCATTTTGTATGGGACATCAGTCAGTGTATTTAGTTTTATGGTTATAACACACAAACTTTTCATAAATCGCGTAATGAATAGGTGTATGTTGGTAGAATAATTTAGTTGCAATTGATTTACTGTATTTATTTCATTCCGATTCCTATGCAAAATGGTCTGCTGACATTTTCACACACAGTATACTGGAAAAATATTTGGGAGCTATGCGGAGACCGCGTTAAATTGGAGTCCGCGTTATATAGGACCGCGTTATAATGGAGTCACAGTATATATACATATTGCAACTAGACCAGTTTATTAAAAAAAATTAATAAATCTTTTTCTTCTTGAAGTAACATAGTACATCTTATACTCCAAATCGCTTAATTATACCTACTGTTATACCATTTATGTTCATGGGTCAGCTTATCCACAAACTCAACTAACAACAAATGTTAAATTTAAGTACTATTGTTCTTAGTGAAAACCATGAATTTATTTGTCAATGAAAAGCCCTGATTCCATGATCATGTTTCTGTTACTTTCCATCAGTTGTATGTCCAAGATGCCAACTACATATGGAGTCTGATGAAGCAATATGAAGCTAAGAAGATCAATATGACACATGATGGATATCTAAAGCTATACCAGCTCTCCAAACCAAAGCTCAACGCATATGACTGTATCCTGATTGATGAGGCACAAGATCTTACACCAGGTAATACCAGTAAAACGTATACTAAAATTCAGCTATATTGAGACAGCTAGATAATAAGACAAGTCCGCTATAAAGATGACCTATTTTCAATCTGAAACAGCCAATTTCAATGTATTTAATATGTTTGGTTTTGCTTTAAAGACCATTATTTGGAAGTCCTGACAGTGGTCTTGTTAGCAGAGCCTCACAACCGTGGTACACTTATTTATCATCATTACTGAACAACCTAAATTTTATCCTCGTTGTTAGTTTTTGTTTGATTTCTTACACTAATGAATCCATGTTTATTTTGTGAGAGTTTTGTAAAGATGTAATCTGGAACTAGCTATAAGTTTTTTTGTTTTTTTTTCTAATCCCAGTGCAGTACAAAGAAACACTTCCACTATGTTATCTATAAACAAATATGTTTTTAATTTCATGAGTGTTCCTTTGAATTAAATAATAAATACTTTACTTTGTATGTTCTATGTATCGATTACAGGACATTCAAAACATTCAGAACTTTTTTGACGCATGTATTTGACTTGTCATATTTCCCCATGTTTACCATATACAGCTAGTGCCTGTCTACATCAATTGAGACCGTATATTTATTGTTCCAGCCATCACTGACATTCTGTTGACCCAGCGCCAGGGTAAGATACTGGTCGGAGACCCTCACCAACAGATCTACTCATTCCGAGGGGCTGTCAACTCCATGAACAGAATAAGGGCTGACACAATCTTCTATCTTACACAGGTAGGGTGGCTATGTAAGAAATGTTGGTTAAAGGAAAAAATGTGTTAATGCTTACACAAACATTGAAATAATGATAATGTAACGTAAACAAATTTGTAAATAAGCATATTGACAATAAGTACAAGAGTTAAGAGAGAATTGGATAACAAGTTTTATTAACCTACGTAAATTTAGGTGTATATATGCAAAAAGTAATAGTTGTCATGGCAGATTGATACATGAAAGAAAGTGTTAGACTATTGGTTTCTGAATTCATTGTACAACTTTGTTTTCCTAGTGAATACTGGTACTGCCTACCAGTATTTAATGCTATACTCAAACGTACAGCAAAATAGATTATTGATTATTGATTAAACAGCCCCATTGTCTATATGTTACCTCATTTACAAGATTTTGTTGTAAGGGAACAATTTAATAACTCATTTTGTTTGATTCAGTCATTTAAAGTTTATTTTGTTTGATTCAGTCATTTAGAGTTTATTTTGTTTGATTCAGTCATTTAGGTTTGGTCCAGAGATTGCCCAGGTTGCTATGTCATGTCTAGAGGTGTTGAAGGGGGAGAAGAAGAAAACTCTGGTTGGAAGTGGAATCAAATGTAAGTTGCACCTTTCTGTTCAAGTAAAGAAAAACACTCTAAACTAAAAAGAAAAACACTCTAATCAAACAAACAGTGTAAAATTGTAAACCAAGCTCTCTAACAAATAAAAAAGGAAACCCTCACTCAAACTGAACTGAAACTTGTAATTCTTTCTTCACCAAATTCACAATTAATCCTGAATGAACTAAAACAATATGTTATATACTTATTAAACCTCCCCCTGCAAACCAAGAGTTGGGGTATATATAGTAATCACTCTGTCCCTCTATCTGTCTGTCCAAATGTTTTACAAGTGCAACTCCTTAATAGATGAATGATACTGGTGAAACTTGAGGATGTGCATGATTTAGGATAATCCCAGTCTGAAATAATTCATGGTAGATAATGGACAGGGCATATCTTCTTGTGAGTGTGATTTAACTCACATTTCTAATTTTAAACTGTATAAGAAACTTGCCAATACACTAATAATTGTGCATAATTATATCGTTACAGGTAGTATAAATGGTGAGAGGGTTGGACAACTGGCTATCATCTGTCGATGTAACTTTACTGTGTTCAGTGAGGCAGTCAAGAAATGTTGCTATGCTGATGAAGTATGTAAAGTCGCCTTTGTTGGAGTGAGTAGGTTTTCTATAAGGTTTTCTATAATTTGTTTCAATGATTTTTTTGTCAGTTTGATTTGTCACTCTTAGTTGGTTGGTCAATCTGTTCTTTTCTTTAATCCAGGCCTTAACTTTACCTTGAATTCAGGGGCTCTAAAACAACAAATGGTCACCATCATGAGAGGACATGTTGCATATAAGAAACAGGTTCTACAATGTAAGTCTCAAGGTCAAGTGTACATGAACATCTGCCAGCACGAAATTGTACTCCATTGGTAGGGGATAACTTTCTAGATGATGAAGTTTAAGAAAAAGTGGAAAATGGTGTGTGTCTTTTTTACTACAGCTATTTAATTCTTAATATTTTATCTATCTTTATTAAAACAATATTATTTGTTTTAGGGAACTTCTAACTTTGGTTTCCCAGTGTTGATGGACATGTATGCACTGATGCTGTCCAAGGAAGAAAGAGAAAAAGGTATTTGATATGGTTGATTCCAGAAAAAAGATTTGAATGTGTTTTCACAAACAAAACTATAATTAAATGAAGGCCCTATGGTAAATAAACAATTGTGTTGAATAAGCTACCTCATTAAATAACTTCTACAAAAAAAGAAAGTTTAAACTAAGTATTATATCTTGGCATGACAAAAAAGAAAGTCATCTGTTTAATTTTCAAGAGATGTTGAAATTTTCTTGAAGTGTGGTTTTAACCCTTTTTGGATGTCGATATGTTTGAGGAAAATAATGATATTATATGTTTACATTCAAATTATGTGAAATGGTTAGTCAGTTCATTTCAGAACCATACGTACTACCTGTTAGGTACATGATCATAAAACCTCACCTCAAAACTCCACTTTTTTCAGAGGGTTTCACAGTTCAGAGCAAATTTATTGGGATGTTTTCTTCATTCGTGGACCTTGAGAAATTTGCTACAAAGTCAATGGATAGTGAATTACTGGGGAAGATAAAGATTGTTAAAACCTACAACCATAACTTGCCACTTCTGATCCGAAAGATTGACAGCAAGTGTGTGAGAGATGAACGTAGAGCAGGTAAGTTGTGGTCCATAAGTTACATGAATCAAAACCATTCTTTTGTAATTAAGTCACTAATTGTGTCAAGAAATATGACCTCTTTGAATTAGTTTGAACCAAATTATTTAAGTTTTATTGTGAAACAAGCAATTTTTCTTATGTCAATCATGCTTAAATCTGTTCCTGGAAACAACCAGTACTAAGCTATGAGGGTTAAGTTTCTTGCTCAAGGCCATAACGCAAGCCTTTGATTGGATTCAAACTCGTGACTCACAGATTACGATTCAGAATTACATGTACTACCCATTTACTGCAAAAAAATGAAAGTTTATGGCAAGATAAATAAATGAACAACTATATGAGCCCTTAAAGACTTACTTTCCCTTAACTTTAATGGTATTGCTATCACTTTCACTGCTCATATGATAGATCATACAGTTTTAACTATTGGTTTGCTACTTATACCTATACTGATTACCTTTTTGAGATATGCATGTCAAAATTGTCAAATATACCTTTGTAACCTATATACATAATAATCTTACATAAGTTGTCATTTGGTACAATATGAGTTTCTGCTAGCCTTTGGCAAGCTTTACATTGGTTCCGTAACAAGTTTCATCAATTTTTTTTTAAATGACAACAATAGTAAAAGTAAGATTCTATTTATCAGGTCATTTTAAGGGTGCATGCAACCTCTGATGGGCATGCTTTCCTCTGGTTTCTCCCATGCAGCACATTGTTTTTTATGTAATGGTATTCGTATGGCTATACATTGAAACCAAGGTAAGTTATGTAATAAAAGATGATTTATATCTCTTTAGTGTCCAGGACAAGTTAAACCCAGTCAACCAAACAAATATTTTGTCTTTTAGATTATGTGTTCAGTACAGCCCACAAGGCAAAAGGTTTAGAGTTCAGTACAGTACGAGTCACAGATGATTACCTTAGTGAAATGACAACTGGCAATGATGATGATGATGATTTCAACTTTGTTAGAGCAGGTTTGTGTTACTGATAAATATCTTCCAATTAAAAACTGTAATGTGGTGATTTTGAATGACACGTTTGTTTCAACTATGACAATGACTTATAGTAAAGGATACATGAGATACTACAAAGTTAAGGTTTTTTATCAGGCACAAAAGGTATGCAATAGAGATCAGGCTTTTGTTGTTGTACATGTAGTTCAATTGCAGATGGCCATGCATATATTTTCCCTTTAGGTAGCAGTTCAATGTAGCGGAGTTTTAATTCTCTGAGTTCAGGTGTATAGCTCTTGCTTTAAGGTATTCCACCCATAACAGTCATTGTAACAAATTGGTAGTGTTTGTGGTTACACAATCAGCTACTTTATAGGGATTCATAGCCAAATTATATACGTATGTACGAAAATCTTGTGTGGGCAACATTTACAAAGGGATTTTGACCAAACTTTCACAGATTGTAGACCTAAATGTGTAGCTGGGCAAGACGCAAAGCATTTTTTCTCGCGTCAGTATTTACTTGATCATGCCCCCTGATTGTTTTTTACTATATATACATAGAATACATGTATAGTGGAAAATCTTGCGTGCGCTGATGGTCTAACACTTTATTATTTTATCATTATTTTGGAAATTAATTACAGAATGCATTTCGGGATTTAAAAAAAGGGGTCACCGACTCTTAAAAATAGTTAGTTATAATATTTGAAAGAGTTGACGTCAAAAATGGTCATCGCAAATCAATTAAATGTTTGTTACACAAACAAGGCAAAGAAAAATTTAAAGATATAGAGCTCATTATGCTGAGTACATCAATACCAAAAAATAGGAAATAGGCCCCGAACAACCAAATGAATGACGTATAACGCAAAACAAGGTTTAGTGGCAGTGGTTGCCAAGCAGCATCAAATGTTACCAAATGACGTCATATTTCAAAAAATAAATAAATGAGAGGATCGATGATTGTTTACGGGAAGTCTTGTTGAAATTGAATACACTTTGAATTTTCACCCTTTGACGCGAGTAATGTATCTCCGTACTTTAAATAATCACGTGACAGTCCACATCCAATCGAAAGTCACTATTTGAGCATGTGGTAAAAATAAATGTGTGGTACTAATTCCCGGTCTCTCTCTGTTACTAACCTGAGTCTCACCGGGTCTCCTAATCCCCGGCTAATATCAAAGCACTGAAAGTGCTGATTGACTATGCCGATGTATGTTGAACCGTTTCTGTTGTTCATAACAAAGAGGAGTAAATTCAAGGAATTGGAATTGACACAAAAACCCTTGAAGTGGAACATTGAATAAGTGAAAATTGATATTCGTGCATGTATCATGAGTAATAACTGAAAATCATTAAAAAAATCTCTTCAGGCAGTGCTATCAGCACTTTGATTACTATATACACATATAGTTGAAAATCATTTGCGTGGAACTCCCCCTACACCAGTTAAGGAATTATAATTAAACTTTCATAGATAGAAGACTTTATTGTGTAGTTGTGCAAGAACCAAAGCAGTTTTATCTCGAGTCACTTTTTAATAGATTATGCCCCCTAATTGGTTTTTACTATATACAAATATAATTCCTTGATTGCTTGATTTTGACCCCTTTCGTGACAAATACCCAGTTGTGGGGGCATTGATGTCTGGGTGACAAGTCAAAATTTCTGATTTGCTTTGTAAGTGCAGTTTGTGACTTATAGGGTAAACATGATGTTACACCAGGAAATTGATGAGTCAAGATTCCTGAATTACACCAACATATATGGTGGTTGATTTGTAGAGTAGAATTAAACGACTAAAGCTACCCTTTTTTAAAAGATTTGGAGTTTTATATCAAAGAACAACAACACAAATACTATTCAACAACATTACAATTATACAACAGTTAACCTTATACTTATGCTATTGTTTTATCTTTCCACAAACAGTTACTAACGGTGCTTCACAGGACGAGAGTAACCTGCTGTATGTTGCCGTGACAAGAGCCAAGAAAGCACTACAGATGTCTCCAATTCTAATCACACTACTCAAACAAGCAGGGGTAAGGCATCTTCATGGATCGTTCTGTTATTTTGCCTTACTAGACCACTAAAACAGATTTTTGTTTACACCATATTAGAAAGTTTAAGGCTCACATTTTTTCTTTGTTAGATAACTCTGCCTTCTGTTTCCACATCATTGTGTAGATAAAGCTTTTTGAAATTGTCAGAATTCAGGATATTTCACAAAGTGTTTAGAAATAACATCTTGACCAAGTAGAATAAATAAATATTTCAATATATGTATTAGTTTCTTGGTTGAATTCAAAAGTTAAAGATTAAATAGGATATTTTGTTGTTGTATATGATCGTGTTGATCTTTTAAGGAGAAGTTTATGCATGCAGAGCTTAGTGACAAGTTGAAAAGTCGGGCTATAGAGTTCAAATGTGAGGAAACAGATCAAGAATTCAAACCAGGCTTTCTTACACTACACAGAAGGACAATTACGCTGGTAAGTATCCAAGGAGGTGTATAAACAATTCCTAGTGCTATTAAATTAATGGGCTGGTAAATAAATGTCAAATTTATACCACATGTTTTCTTGACACCGTTTTGTGATTTTTTTTATCTTGTACACTTCTTGATAAGTGAATGTATTTTAATGATAGTACTTTGTAAAAGAAAATGTATCACAGATGCTTACTAATAAACCTGTACAATACCAGGCTGGCATCGCTTTTGTGAATTTATTTTAAAGAAAATAGCAGTTTCAGCTAACATTTAAAATGATAAACCTGAGCATCAATTAAAAGTAGTAAATTGTGTTATAATGGTAAAGTCAGGAAGCTTTGACTATACACAATGTGAATGTTGTTTTATTATTTTTTCCCCACAGGGTACAGGTGTTGTTTTAAAAGAGGCTGTTTACAGTCCAGCGATAGTGACTGAAGTCTTCTACAACTTGGGCAGTTTGTTGGGAATTTCAGATGAAGAATTTAAAAAGCTATCACCACACAAATAAAATATATAAGAGTTTCCTAACTAAATATTCACACAGAATGTTCATATTAGAGTCATCATTTTGAAAGACACAAATCGTTTCCCGTACTTCTCCATGGTGTGCATGACGTCACCCGAAGGTCTTTAAATGCACAACTCAGCTTATGTGAGCATCTTGGGATTAGGCATGAAACAAGAGTCATTAGGTACTACATAATGGGTTCAACAGCCTAACAAGATTGATCCACTTTTCCTGTACTGTTATGCTGTACTGGATATTTCTTTTGGTTAGTTAGTATACAGTGGATATTGATTGTGTACTGGTCCTATCCCAGTATATATCAGAAAACAAAACTAAAACACTGCTTGGACTAATAATATGTATATGATTGACAAAATAATGCAAAAATGTTAAATGAAAGTGAATATGATAGTACATTTTTTTATTATATTTTTTATTATAGTGACAGGTAACATATTTCATATATATATAAATTTCAAATGTTGTTAACAAACTATAAACATACC
>ENA-OREC01001356-OREC01001356.1-marine-metagenome-genome-assembly--contig:-NODE-1356-length-12251-cov-12.937983_pt1 | contig 12251 bp, 10 predicted proteins | sample MGYA00248626_ERZ508543 | MGnify/ENA primary metagenome ERZ508543 (study PRJEB26211, sample SAMN05518279) | marine metagenome | isolation source: Puget Sound, Washington, USA | host: Bankia setacea... | reverse complement strand
CCATCATAGTACATATTTCTTTAACACAACTTTGCATTCATCTACTGAGATAATTTATAACTATGCAACAAACACTTACTAACTGTCTACCTACAGTGGGTATAGTTGTTGAGACCCTTGTTCTCAATTACAAAAAAACAACAACATAATTAAGAAGTATTATAGAATGCATTTGGTTAGAAAGTATTCCCTGAAAGAATAGCAGTATTCTAATAATATATGTTAGCAAGGCTTACGAAAGTGACGTTGAACCAGGGATGAACTTACTGATTTAAAGACAGACACTTTATTCCATATGTTGTAACCATCATTGATATTCAATACTAAACTAGTGTCTACTCAACGTTGTCTGCCTTCATATTTACGAACGGAAACGTACTAACAGGCCATTTGTTTTTTTTGATATTAATTTAATTTAAACGCAATTGGCAACATTGATTTATTACATTACAAGTGTGCATACCCAGTCATGTGAACTAGTCCTTAGCCATATAAGTAAGCATCTACAATCAGTTGACTAGAACAGAGCTGGACAAAGCAAACTGACGGTTTATATTCAAAGGACTCATACTGTGGGAGAGTAATGAGAGCACTTGTCCTCATCCTAGCACGTGTAATGGTTGTACATGTAGGAGTAAATGAGCTCCATGGTGCTGTGATAAACTTTAAACAGTATGGATGGTCACAATGTCCGAGTCTACACGATGCCTATATCAGCTTGGATGAACGGAATCTTGTAACGTGTGCAGAGCAATGTCTTCTAAGATCTGGTTGTTATGCTGTAAGTTACTGGAGGAAATATCAACTCTGTGCCGTCTACTATAACGTAACAACACTACATGCCGACACCACGTGTGTCTATATAAAACGAGAACACATGACAGATCTGCAGGTACGTTGTTATTTGTTTCCATTTATAAATACATATGAGTTGATACAACGTGTTGATACTATTGAAATGTGCATGTCGCTCCTCCTACCACAGTGTCGAACAGGGCTGCATCAACATATCGATGCTTCGCAAGAGGTGGAATTACCTTACACCGCCTGCACTACATTGTACTGTTGACATTTTCGAATGCATCTATGTTTATGCAACGGGAACCAAACTGTATATTATTTAAAAAGATGTACTGTTTCAAAATAATGCTATATATACTCTGTTCCAGTTAGTTCATTTGTATCGTCCAAGAGCATGTGAGTGTCATGGTATTATTGAAATACTAGCTGGTCCGATAAACAAACTTAACAGAAGATGATTCGTTGGTTGAACTACACTTTCAAACAATAACTTATATTTTTCCAATCGTTAGCCAAGTTTACTGTGCGGAGGTTGCAGCAAATACGAAACATGTGACATAACCAACAACAGCTGTTCAGTTGAAGGTAGACATATTATTTGAAAAGCGGTCATTTATAATCCTCAACTTTTGTAATATATTTGACCAAATTGACGTGCTATTCTTTATTAGTTTTTTTAATTTTTCCTTTACGTTTCAACTTGACTAACCGCTGTTCTCAATGTGATTATATAAATGGTAATTGTTTTATACTACACTTTATAGAAAACTAGTACTGCTTCCACCTACTACGTAGTTTGGTTTTAACTTTTAAAAATGCATATAAAATAACATAACCTTATATTTCCAATCAGAGTGTCCTCCCCTGACGTTAAAAAATGGCATCATACATGGTAACATCAACAACTTTGGAAGTAGGGTATCTTACGTTTGTGACCTTGGGTATATTGAGAAAAACGATCAAACATCGTCTACATGTCGTACTGACGGGAAGTGGACTTACGAGCCGAACTGTAGTATAGGTTTGACGTATTTATGTTATTACCGTAACAATAGGTCTTCATTTAACACATAATCGTAGTAAATTACGTTATGCCACAGTCACTCTCAAAATTGTTTGACATACCGTATGTTCAAGGTGTTCTGAAAGTTTATGTGTAACACCATATTGATATTTGTTTGTAAGACTCGATCTGCGTGTAAACCATTGAAGAAAACCTTTAATATTTCACTTTGAATAGGAACTATATTATTCTTACAGTGAAGCAACTGGGAGAGAACTGTTACAATTCAATAACAAACACGCTGTTTCCGTGTCACAACTCTACGTGTGTGAATGATTCCTCCATTTACACGTGCCAATGTTTGTCAGGTGAATACGATACAAACGGAGCTAATGTCATTGGTGGAGCATGTCTTCAAAGTAAGTGACCTTTGTACACAGTGTTCGTCTTTTGAGAAATACACCAACTATACATAAACGTAAACTACACGTAAACACATACTTCCTGATAAAGAAATACAATTAGACGTCTATCTATATCGTACTAATTAGTTAATTAATTAAGTGAGTTCATATATACTTGGTTTTCTAATGAATTGAATTGCTCTATTGTGGTTGTAAGTTGAGTAATTACAGTACATTAACACAAAGTGTAACTCATCTTCTAAAAGGTTTATAACAAAGTTTATTGTTTTAAGGATTTATTACCGCTTTTGTCAAACTGTCATTGTAATATGTGGCTTGTCACTTCGAGTTTGGTTAATTCATTGTGTTATTTTGAAATATTGACGAAGTTCAACTATGTTTAAGATCTAAAAATACACAACTTGAAATACAATAATACGAGGCCAAAATGATCAAGTGTCAGTGTTTTACCACTGTCTTTAGAAATATAATAGCATCACACAAGTTTTCAAACAACCAAACCACCCTAAATTTCTTCTTTCAATATGGAATACCAGTCAGAGTTACGTTTACAATATCGTATAGTTAAAAACTCCAAAATGATAACAAATGTCACTGATCCTGTTGAATAAGTTCAACTGGAATGTCATTTCCAGCACGTTTTATATATAAATTAACAGAGCACTTTTATTCAAATCTAATTTAAATCCCACAGAAATTCCTCCTTTTGTTCAGAATAGTGTTTAATAATTTCAGTATAGAATCGAACTACCAATTGAACGATAACTATCCAACGTCCCAGACATAAACAATACTCGATCTAATATAGTGTTGAAAAACTTTCTGGAATGTCCCAGATTTCGTTAGCATATAAACAAAATACATACTAGAAGAGAAATTTCTAGCGTGCTCATGATTTTAAAAGTTTATAAATAAGTTCTTTACTACTCTCTTGGAACCTACTAGAAATCTGGAGAAATTGAAGCATCTAAAACAGTAAACACAATGTTATTTTAAAAGAATCAGGTTTAAATTCCACATCAAGGTCACACTAATGACATTTTATATATGAGTATCGATATTGTAGACGAACATTGACAAGAAAGCCGTTAATTCATTACACGGACTATTGAATTGGAAAATGGGTGGATTAGACTGTCATGTTATTACAACATAGTAGAGAAACCGTGTCCAGTGTATATACATGTATTACCTATTTTGCAATACATTAGTCCATGTTATGTATTCCATAGTTTCAGGTCAATATTCGTATACAATGCATACCATTCTCTTCAGTCCTAGTACTGTTTAACGTACCAAAATCATTCGTAAAATATAAACCATTTAAGCTGCCAAGGAGAAATACACGTTCGCGAATCAATGTATATGTTTCATTGTAGAAATCAACACAAACAACGATTGCAACTTTGACCCCTCTGTTTACAATGAGATGTGTCTGGATGAGAATGCAGCATGTACTTTAAATGGGGATGTGTATCAGTGCAGTTGTGTGTACGGTTATTTTTATGTCAGCAGTACAGACTCTTGCGAAACGAGTAAGCACATGTTGTATGCATCTTGTTTCATGGATTATCATTTTACGCTCACTAGTGTCATCAAGTTTATATTTACATAGCCGTTGTGACTGGTTTGTTTACATCGTAACGCGAGCAAGTGACGTATAATTATTATATATGTAGCGAAATAAATAAATTATTAAATCTAGTTTTAGTGTCAGTTTCAGTTTCCTTGATCTTTTATGCCTAATATAGTGTCAGTCTTGAATACGTGTATACTTCCACATTTCCTTTTACCTTGTTTTCTTTCACTTCTATCATCAGAGAATGGAACGCTACCTCACATTGTATAATGATTTAAAACACCCTACTCAATAAAGGCACGATATTCGCTTTCGTAAAGATGTAAACGAACTCCATTAATCTTTAAAGTTTACATTTTTTGGAACACAATTCTTGTAAACTTTATATCCTGATCATCGATGTGAACATAGCCCATTTACCTTTTTTTATAACTGGTTAAAACAAAAAGGTATGTCAACTCTTCGTGTGTGTTATGTCCATTTTAATAGTTTGTTTACCAACAGGGTAATTCCGCAATGTTACAGGAGCCGATGCAAACATAAGTCGTTCTACCAGCAGAGTCGAATGAGCCGATAGTATTTGCTGGTTGTCTTTAAAAAATGAACTTGTTTTGTAGTTGCCTTGATAGGAGATGTCTGTGTGTCGGATGCACAGTGTGGGGATGCCAATAGTTATTGTGAGACTACATGTACTTGTGACCAGGGATTCAGCTTCTCGACAATATTGGCATTATGTACGCAAGATAGTAAGTAACCAATCTAACATGAAATTAAGAGAGAACAACACACAAATCAGTCCTCCAGAATGCAACAATTCGAAAATGTATGAACATTTACGGTCCCACGACCTGGTATTTCTTTTGTCATCGTCTTAATCTAGATTTGTTAAAGTTATCCGGAGGTATTTTCCAACCAAATATTCTAGAGTTTCTAATGTAACTCCACTATTTGCAAAAAAAAAACAATATGAAATATGTGACCTGACTGAACCAGTTATTTCTTTACTTCAGTTTGTAGTTTAGACGACTCGGACTGGATAAATCATTCGACTTTCCGACTACAGGTAAGCTTACTGCATACTTGATTGCTCGGTAACACCTTTACGTATCTGTAACTGGTCTCCATTGTCACGTTTCACGGATGTTTATGTCATGAACTTACGCCTTATGCCAACATGTAATACCAAAAGCCTGAGACTGGTTTTTAATGGTTATTATTTATAATACTGTGTGAATGGTAATCAGCTGCCCACACCAACATTTGATTATATGCACGAGTGTCATATATGGGCTGCTATTCAACCAACATCATCAGCATGGAGTCCGCCGTCATCGAGTGTTTCGGCTCAGCCCTTTAATCCATTAACACTCTCATAGCGATTGGGCCCACAGTGGTGATCCGTCACCGTGTGTTGGTTGGTTATTCCAGCTCTTCGCCCCTCGTCTAAGCCAAAGCCAGCTTGAAGCACGTTCAGCAGATTGACTTAGTATATGTATAACCTTTCGTTTCTCCCTTCCAATTGTTCCTACTGCTGACATCAGCCGATATATTGACTGCGAACAGAACCCTCTAACGCCTACTTCAACGGGGAACAGCCAGGCACACCACCCTCGCTGTCTGCAAAGGTCCAAAAGCTCGGTGTACTTTGCTTTCTTTCTCTCATAGGCCTTTTCACACCTTGTCTGCCATGGTACTGTGAGCTTGATGATGGTGAGCTTCTTCCCTGTCTTGGACCACAGAACAATATCGGGTCTCAAGGTAGTCTGGACAATGTCTGAGAAAACAAGTCTCCTCCCGAGGTCAACTTCCATGTTCCATCCGGTAGTGCAATCATATAGTGATGCCTGCTGAGGGGTAGCTCTTTTTCATAGTTTCGCCCGGTTTTACAAAGGTAATGTGATGTTTCGGGTTACTACCACGTTCCTTCTTTCTCTCAATTTCAAGCCAGTCAGCCAACTCTTTAAGGCGCCCGACTGCAGTCATTCCGACAATGTAATTATGCATAAGGGAGCTCTCTGCATGGCTCACAATCTCTGTTGCTTACCACTTCCTGTCAGTTCGAGTTACAATCCCTACGTCACGGATACGTTCGTCTGGAGAATCGCTCAACGTTAGCATCAGTTTTGTCTTGGCTGTCTTGAACTCCTCCATCAGTGATGATAGTGTGAGTTGTAGCTTGTTGCTCTTTCCATACAGCCCTATACTGGTGAAACTTGGGGTTATTCCTAGCCACTTCTTCAGGTGTCTGCTGGTGACACTCTCCAGGACTTCCACTGTTAAACTAGGTACTTCGTATGCATCAACGGCCATATCAGTCATTTGCTACTATTTATTGACATATTATGTTATGAGTGTCGAGTTTGTGGCTACGCTGATCAGGGTGGACACAACCCTGTTCAATAAAACCAAATGAATCGCGTAAAGTGTAAACACCTTGGAAATCGAATACGCTGTAATTGTACGGAATCGTATCATATGCTGTTTTGCGTTTTGCTGTGCTGAATGAGTTTTGTACATAATCAGATAACGTCCGACAGTCACTCTCTAATCGGTTAATGGATGCGAGTGAACTCAGTTTTATGTTTTTGATTTATCTACTCGGCAAAATAAAATCTTTGTGTCCGCTTAATTTGTGTAACGAACGTTTGCCAGCTTTGCGCCGACCGTTTATTAGTATGGTGACGATACTCGACGACGCTTTTGGACATATTAACTTTGTTTCAAATGGACGATAATCCAGTCAGACGTTTGCAACTTGCTTTTGATTATGACCTTACGAGTCACCTTAGCTAATATATTGTTTACTGTATCAAATAGCCAAGCTACATTTAAATCTTTAACATGTTTAACAATTATTTACACCAATGAATCACCATAACTTTATCTTCATTTGTTAAATCTGTGGTTCGTATATTTTCAAACCAGATTCACAGTTCACATGTCAAAACACAACCAGAGGCTCAACAAAAGTGTGTTAACCAAGGAGGAAATCTTGTTACCATTGATGAAGTTTGGAAGCTTGACTACATTCGTATCATTTTGGCGTCATGTGGAGGTAATTCAAATTCACATAACATTCGTGATGTTGAGTTTTACAAAGAATGTCGTGAATACAGTTATATATACTGTGTATTTGTATTTAAATCAAGGTGATAAGTCCACTATTTAAAATATACTAATCCCATGGATGCCATGTCTGAAACAAGCCAATTACACATGTCTGATTTTTTTTTCATTTCCCAATGACGTGTCTGACAATCTCTAAGAACATATGTATGACATGCCTGACAGTATCAAATCGCATATACATGACCTATCTGACGGTATCTAGTCACATAATCGTGACACGTCTGACAATACCCAATCTCATATGTAGGAAATACCTGAACATACTGATCTCTTATGTATGACATGCCTCAAACTACCCAATCGCATAAGCATGGCATGTCTGACAATCCATACGAACATATGTATGGCATGTCTGACAATCCATACGAACATATGTATGGCATGTCTGACAATCCATACGGACATATGTATGACATGCCTGACAATCACTAAGAACATATGTATGACATGCCTGACGATCCCTAAGAACATATGTATGACATGCTTGACAGTATCCAATCTCATATTTATGGCAAGCATAACACTACCCAATAAATAGCATATGTATAACATGCCTGGCAATGTTTAGTCACATAATCAAGACATGTCTGACAATACCCGATGTCATATGTATGGCATGTCTGACAGTATCCAGTCTCGTTTTAATTATAAGCCTGACATTATGCAAACTCGAATTAATGATATGCCTGACAATCCCAAATCTCATATGTATGACATGTCTGATAATACCCGATTTTATCACATCAGTATGACATGCCTTGCAATATCCGATTACATATCGGCACATCTCGGAACTACGTACACTGGTAAGTGAGAGTAAGACTCGATGGTCGTGAATAGAAATGTTTCCTAATATGTTTTCATTATATTGGTATGTCCTTGTCAAGTATCATCCAGTCAGCTACCTTTGCCATTCTGATAGTATCAATCTGAATATACAGATTTTCACAAGCAAGAATTTTGGATAGATGGATCGAATCGTGACATGACATCTAAGTACGAGTTTATGAATGGAAGCAAGATGCCAATGGACACTGTGTTCTGGAAAGAATTCCCTAGTACTAGTATTACGCAATGTGTCCGAATGAGAGAACATCGTAGAACTGACGTGTGGTCGTTTGAAGACAATGGTTGTGATAAGTATGTACAGTTTATCTGTGAAGACTCGTAACAACCATAATACTATATAGTGCACCCTAGAAAACAAGTTGTTTAAACACATTTGATATATGTAAGTGTAACGTTTGTATTAGTGTACCTAAGTATGTACATATTCTAAGTGGCTAACATATTTGTTGGTCCAATTGTCCTTGTTTTGAAATTAAACGTCTATTTCATGAAGACAGCTAGTTCTTAATTATTAAGTTACCGGTGTATGGAAGAAAGTGCGCAGTATGTCCAAAAACTATTAGACTTTAAGATGTTTATAGTACATTGCATCAGTCTCTTCACTATTAATACAACGCGGGCTCTCGCTAAGCTTGGGCCCTTCAGCATCCTAATAACATGAAGAAACTTAGAACTAAACTCTTAACTATCGGTGTTAAATAATACTGCAATAGTTTGTCCATGTATTGAATTGGACGGTCTTGAAGTATATATTGATTAATGATAATATACACGGATATTTATTATATATACACTTCTTCCCATATACATGTAGAGACTCACCAATATGCATGCATGTGATTGGCTGTTTTGGGCACATTATTCATTAAACAAAATTCATATGTTCTTATGCTGTATCCATACATAATTTAAATCGCTCATAAACACTCAAAGTAAATGGGCCGGATAAATAAAACGGCTATCCTGTATACAGGTTTTTGTATGGAAAACAACGACGGTCTTAATTGCTACACGCATCGCTCGGAGATTCCGGAATGTGACAATGGGATCATGGACGTGTTTAAACATGGAACTTATTATGGCATGTTGTAAATAATAATACCAAATGTCCACAAAAATGCTAAAAACACGGAGAGGCACTACTGTGCAGTCCTATAAAATCGTTTTAATATTCTTGACTGTCTATATGGACTCATATATTCGGCTTGACAGCTTATATCCCCTAGCTTGGAATTTGATAACCTAGTTGTATTGCTCGTATATACAAGGACCTGGAGACAATGCATTGCTTGGAGTTACAACATACAGCATGGTAAAACAGCTCTACATAATATATCAATTTTACGTAAGGGACTACCATTTTAGAACACTAATATAAATAAATTCATTCAAAGCTTTCAGAGTAGACTGTTCTGTGCCCCACACTCCGCAGTAAAACTGACATTGAAACAAATGGCTGCCATAGTAGTTCAGCTAAACACTTTGGTAAAATTAAAGCAAAACAAGGTTACCAAACCTGCACAAAATGCGTACGTTCCGCCTTTTTTGGTGTGCATATTGTCCGTTTGAATAGATTTGTTGGATACTCTTTTTCCAAAATTTCGCAAACAAGTGATCAAATGTCATACCTGATCTGGGGTCAAATATTTAATAATATAAAAGTGTACATGTAACATATCATCTTTAGTGAATACATCTGGTCCCATAAGCTTGCTTGATAGTTATTCGATTTTGAGTTTCTCTCCTTGAGTCTAAACAGATTCCTCCACTGTAATTCACGTCATAACAACACGTTATCGCATTGAACAATTCACAACGTGTCGTGCAACCATTAAATGGCTTGTGGGTCCTACAATGTCATCGTGATGATGTCAGATATGTTACCTGCACAGTTCATTATAGGTAAACGGCGAGCATTGAGCCTCGAAGTCACGTGTAATGTTTCACTCTACCATAAAATAGGGCGGACACGTGTTGAAAGCACCGACTATTCATAAGCAATTACCGTTGTCTACACCCAGGAGAACTCGTTATCACTGCTATTGTTGGAGTAGGCCAACTATCAAGGCTCAATGTTGGCTGTTTACCTATACCCTTAGCATTTTTTGTTCGGAATTAGTGTTTGCTCATGACATTAATTCCGCACGATAATGGTGTTTCGTCCATTACATGTGAACAGGGAAGTAAGCTTTGATTATAGTTGTTTGTCTGTATAAACACCATATTCATGCTTATTAATGAATGCGAACTCAAAATCAAAATCCACAAACGAATTAATAGTGACGTATGTAGAGGTGACTGGCAAACAATGAAATGTGGTCTATTAAAAGTAAGTTCGAGCTTCAGTGGTATACTAAGCACATTTATACATTTTTTTATTTTTATTTACTTTTTCGATCAAGTAGGCCCTTCAGCATGTAGCTCATATTGTTTCGTTGTACAAGCTGTTTAACACTTAAGTACTTTAAATTGAATAGGTGCATTATTAAACGATACAACTGTTTGAGCCATGTCAATATCACATATTGGCTATATGCTTTTGAATAAATAATTTTTTAAAAATAAAGTGTTAATGCAAAATATATCAGATATGACTAACCCACAAACCCCCTTTACAAGCCGACGTCCGTGTCCACTTGACTTATGTTTTAATTGGTTTTTGGAAGACTAAAACGGACGATTTATTGCTATATTTGAGGTATTATATATGTTTGTTTACGTATTTAATATTATCACGTTTGATTTATAACATGTTGTTTCTTTACACATATGTTTACATCTATTTTGTTGTATAGTTTGCCTATTGATTGTATTCAACTTCGCATGTGTATGTCGTGATTGGCTTTCTCTGTTTGGTGGAGTGTTAATTTTGTTTTCTTTGACACTTATGACGTCTAACGGTGAGTGTTTTATTTGTATAGTGGCTAATTTACTGCACTGTCAGTAAGCTTATAAAAGGACTATTTGGTATCAAATATTGGTCAATGAAAGATTAAGTCACTTAATGGAATTTCCAATTGGCCACCTAGTTTTTTGTTATATTTAAGGAAAAGTATTCGGGGAAAAATACAAATAACCTAATATAAATTTAATACAATATATTCCTAACATATAAAACAAAACTTCATTGAAATTTAATTATGTAAACACACTTAAATGAACGGGTTAACATGGACACAACAAAAACATCAACTCACGCAGTAATTACTTTCGCTTTGATACTTTGTACAGCAAGGTACCGTATAGTCATTGATAAAATGAGTCTATGAATAGATTGTCGTGGAATGGCCGCACACATTTGAAGAATAACACGCTTGACTAGCTCACTAAGATTTAGTTCCAGCGGCTTTGCACGAACCTTTGAACGATTGGTATGGATATGAAGAATATGAACCAACCGAATGACGTCATTTCGATATCTCATCGCAGTCATGTTTCATTGAATGGTTGCAGTTGGAGTTTTGTGCATGAACACGCTTGTGCGCGTTTTGTTATGCTTATTTGCTCCATATTTAATGGGGGTGGGGGTTTCATATTAGACCATCAACGCTGAATACTTTCCTACCAAAGTCTACAACAACCTTGTCGTGCACGAGGACTCCGAGCACATAACATGGACAGTGTTGTGCATGAAAACGTTTTTTTTTTAATTCCGTTAATCGATAGATTGGTGAGTACAATACAAAGTAACCAAACGCCAGATGCATTGATTTAATATGTCGCATACTATCATATTTTATATAGTGGCCAAATAGAAAATCGTTGTAGTGTACACCCAGTAAGACAGACTGACGGACTGACGTACCAACACTGCATATGTTTTAGCTAAATAAAGCAACACTAACACTTACCCGTATTCGTTCATTCTCCAGATAGAGGACCAAATAGTAAAAGAATGCGTCTTCGATTAAATATTTGCTTAATATCACTTAAACAGTGACATTTAAAAGTGTTTCTATAGTACGACACCAGCGTAATTATTACCTAAATTGCCCATTCAAACAAATATTTAAGATTTTACGGCACCATACAAAGCAAAATACGTCTGTCGGCGATCGATGATACATACTGAATATTCCATTATTATACCATAATATATTTTTCCTTGCATTAGTTACATTATAGGCACCCGGAATAAATGCCTTTTACATTAGTTATTGCCCCATATAATGTTTACAATAAAATACATCAATTTAACAAAGTGCACTGTACAAATAACAAATAATCAAATCGACATGGCAATACAGCATATAGAAAGTCAGACAGTTGGCTGTTCTCCGGGTACTCCGGTTTCCTCACAAACGAAGACCACCGGAACGTAAACATCGGTGTCAACGAGCATGATTAATATAAGTTTTATAACTTGTTTTGTAATCGTTGTATAATTGTTATATGTATAAGTAACGTTTAAACTTTAAAAGAGAAATTGCAAGATAAGAAGTTGTAAAACTTATATTAATCATGC
>ENA-OREC01001355-OREC01001355.1-marine-metagenome-genome-assembly--contig:-NODE-1355-length-12252-cov-13.910719_pt1 | contig 12252 bp, 7 predicted proteins | sample MGYA00248626_ERZ508543 | MGnify/ENA primary metagenome ERZ508543 (study PRJEB26211, sample SAMN05518279) | marine metagenome | isolation source: Puget Sound, Washington, USA | host: Bankia setacea... | reverse complement strand
TGAGCATGAGGTTCTGATGTGAAAATATTGAGCATTAGATTCTTATGTGGAAAATTTGAGCATGAGATTCTGATGTGAAAATATTGAGCATTAGATTCTGATGTGGAAAATTTGAGCATGAGGTTCTGATGTGAAAATATTGAGCATTAGATTCTTATGTGGAAAATTTGAGCATGAGATTCTGATGTGGCAATATTGAGCATTAGATTCTGAAGTGGAAAATTTGAGCATGAGATTCTGATGTGAAAATATTGAGCATTAGATTCTGAAGTGGAAAATTTGAGCATGAGATTCTGATGTGAAAATATTGAGCATTAGATTCTGAAGTGGAAAATTTGAGCATGAGATTCTGATGTGAAAATATTGAGCATTAGATTCTGAAGTGGAAAATTTGAGCATGAGGTTCTGATGTGGAAGATTTGAGCATTGGATTCTGATGTGGATAATTTGAGCATGAGATTCTGGTGTGGAAAATTTGAGCATGAGATTCTGATGTGAAAAATTTGAGCATGAGATTCTGATGTGAAAATATTGAGCATTAGATTCTGAAGTGGAAAATTTGAGCATTGGATTCTGATGTGGATAATTTGAGCATGAGATTCTGATGTGGAAAATTTGTGCTTGAGATTCTGATGTGGAAAATTTGAGCATTAGATTCTAAAGTGGAAAATTTGAGCATGAGATTCTGATGTGAAAATATTGAGCATTAGATTCTGAAGTGGAAAATTTGAGCATGAGGTTCTGATGTGGAAGATTTGAGCATTGGATTCTGATGTGGATAATTTGAGCATGAGATTCTGATGTGAAAATATTGAGCATTAGATTCTGAAGTGGAAAATTTGAGCATGAGGTTCTGATGTGGAAGATTTGAGCATTGGATTCTGATGTGGATAATTTGAGCATGAGATTCTGATGTGGAAAATTTGTGCTTGAGATTCTGATGTGGAAAATTTGAGCATTAGATTCTGATGTGAACAATTTGAGCTTGAGGTTCTGAGGTGGAAGATTTGAGCATTGGATTCTGATGTGGATAATTTGAGCATGAGATTCAGATGTGGAAAATTTGAGCAAGAGATTCTGATGTGGAAAATTTGAGCATGAGATTCTGATGTGAAAATATTGAGCATTAGATTCTGATGTGAAAATATTGAGCATTAGATTCTGAAGTGGAAAATTTGAGCATGAGGTTCTGATGTGGAAGATTTGAGCATTAGATTCTGATGTGAACAATTTGAGCTTGAGGTTCTGAGGTGGAAAATTTGAGCATTAGATTCTGAAGTGGAAAATTTGAGCATTAGATTCTAATGTGAACAATTTGAGCATGAGATTCTGATGTGAATCGATGGATGCTACAAATATAATTTGGCACCGTCGGTATGTCGTTGATAATATACATGAATACAACGTAACCTATCGTTCTGACTTTTTATCTCCTATAAAGAATCCATCGCGTGTTAATTATTTAGATATGAAACGCTATTAAATATGTAACAACTAACGAACAATTTCAAAATCAAAAATTCTAAAAAATAAAAAGTTCCTTTAGTCTTGGAGAAGATTTATTAGGAGGCTTTATAACTCGACACAGTATGATGATTACTGACTTGAATGTCTATGCATGTATAACTAAAGAGTGTGCATGTATCAATGAAAACGCCCGGTGGGATCGTTGCATGGAATGTAGTTTGCAAGAATAGTATTTGTTAATTTGCAATCGTTTGACCGTCAAGTGTCCGTAATTCTTGTGTCAGACTCTGAGGTAGCCTGTCACATTCCTGAATTCGTTCGGTCGCCAAATTTAGGAAAAAAATTATTTATGGAGACTCGTTTGTCCGAAATGCAAATGGTCCGAAATGCAAATTGTCCGAAATGCAAATTGTCCGAAAATGAATATTGTCTAGAAATCAATCATTTTTTTAATTAATCGTCACGATATAAAGTATGTGTTGTTTTTGTTAAATTGATTTCACGAGTTATTGGATCCGTCAAGCTAGACAAATAATCATTATCGTAAATACAAAACAGTATTTCAAAGTCGCCATCATTCCAACGTGCTGTGTCAATATGAAAGAATACCTTTTTCTATAGATCGATTTCAAATGAGCACATATTTCGAGAATGCAAACCTACTTTCATTGATTATATATCCCCCGCAAAATATGCACATATCTGTAATATCGAAACTCTTCTCATTTCAATTCTAACATTTCGGTATCTATAGTATTAACAGTACATCGCTGAAATTGACACCTGAATGTTTTCATTATTTTCCACTCTCCCACAGTATCCGATATGTCACATCTACTGTTGTAGAAGATATGTACATGTACTTGATTCTAACAATGTATCAATAACGTGAGACTCTTTGATTAATTCATATTTCATGGGATCGATAAATGTCTTGCAATCTGATTTTGCATTTATTTAGCACTTAGATTCCATCAATATGTTTGGCAATACGTGTTGGAAGTTCAAGCAGCATACATGGCCTTTGCCTTACGATATTGATGTTGTTTATTCATGGTTTATTGTAGGCTATAAACTATGCCCAATATGTGTGGCAGAATAATGTTGCATTTATTGATTGATAATTGATTGCATAGCGGACCATTCTTGAAACTTACATGTACAGATGATTGCAGCGTATGCACCGTATTGATTATAGCATGATTGCACCTTATTTATATTGAATATTCTTTCGGTATACATTGTCAGTGATGCACAACTGATCTTATTGAAGTCTCTAATATAAAAGTCAATATATAATGGGGAAATTACTATATTTCACATCAACTAAAGTCTATGGATGAAGTCTATGGGTGAAGTATATGGGTGAAGTATATAGGTGAAGTACATGGGTGAAGTCTATGGGTGAAATCTATGAGTGAAGTATATCGGTGAAGTCTATGGGTGAAGTCTATGGGTGAAGTCTATGAGTGAAGTCTATGGGTGAAATATATGAGTGAAGTCTATGGGTGAAGTATATGGGTGAAGTTGATAGGTGAAGTATATGGGTGAAGACTACGAGTGAAGTCTATGGGTGAAGTATGTGGGTGAAGTATATGAGTGAAGTCTATGAGTGAAGTATATGGGTGATGTTTATAGGTGAAGTATATGTGTGAAGTCTACGAGTGAAGTCTATGGGTGAAGTCTGTGGGTGAAGTATATGGGTGAAGTCTATGAGTGAAGTCTATGGGCGAAGTCTATGGGTGAAGTATATGGGTGAAGTCTACGAGTGAAGTATATGGGTGAAGTCTATGGGTGAAGTCTATGGGTGAAGTATATGGGTGAAGTATATGGGTGACGTCTATGGGTGAAGAAAATACTGATGACTAGATAACATTAATGTTCTGTTCGGTTTTAATTGTTTATGTTTTGTTCATGTTATATACATATGTAAGAAGAATCAACAACTCGGTGAACAAATTAATCCAGAACTTTTTTGTGTGTTATGTTTGTGTTCGGGAAAACAGTTTTCAAGAACACGTTCTACTATGGCTGTATTTGTGTTTGCCTTTTTTCTCATTCATAAACACCTTATTTTAGAAATGTTGCCGTTACATGTATGTTTCTGATTTGATTTGACCACGTTACAGCTGAGTTGTTCACAGGGAAGAGCATTTAGAATACAAACTATAATAGGAGTGGCAAATTGATAATTTTCATGTGTCATGTTTGGAAAGACGGCGTGAAAAAAAAACAGGGACTGCGGTGGAATTAATTATTGCCAGACGTATGACATTAGCACCACGTCACTAAGCCTGACAATGTAAAACCAGTCTTTGAATAAGTGACAACTGGAATCGAATTATGATAATTTATAGTTGTCTGGTGTAAAAATGACATTGTTTAGTGTCCGAACTTCAGTTAGGTCAAGGCGTTGTTCAGGTTGATCGAATGTGGAACAAACCCGAAGCTTGACATGTAACCTTATTCTAGTCGTTTGTTCGTGGCAGTAAAGTGTGACAGTACATGGACATTAACAAGTACGCTTAATTGTAGATCAGTACGCGTAATCCTTTTTTAGTCCACACCTACGCGTGCATAAACAGAGCGCGTAATAATTAGATAGTACGCATAATCGGTTCTTAGTAGACTAGTAGCCATCTACGCATGGACACTAACTACGCTTCTTCATCCACGATAAGTACATATAGTAGAACAATGCGTAAATCTCTTATCATTCTTGTATTGTATACGAATATTGACCTGAAACTACGGAATAAATCACACGGACCAGTGCATTACAAACATAGGTGTGATATGTGTATACAATGAACACGTGTTCTATACTCTGTTGTAATAACATAGCAGACTAATCCACCTATTTCATAATTCAACAGTCCGTGTAACGAATTCACGAGTTTCTGGTCAATGTTCCTATACAATACACTTGAAATCTCGACAATGGTCGGTTCGTATGATAATAACAAAACGCGTATACATGATTATTCTACACACATAAACTTGTTTTGAAATACAATTACAGCTCATCTGTTTCATGTGGCAAGGCCAGTAGGAACTGTAACTTACATGCATTACACCGCTTTATACAATGCCAACTTCAAAGCTAAACACAATGTATTTTCCCCGTCCAAACGTTTAGCTCTTCAATAACACAGGTCGTGAAGTTCTAGTGCATTGTGGTTTAGGACCAAACAACATGCGCTGTACAGCACTGTTGGGTACGCGTGCATTTTGTAAACTGTGTAATAATCAACCGAAATATAATGAGTTTACACAAACCAGCATACATCATTGGCGGAATAAACGATAGTACGACCAGACCACGTGATTGTACATATATATAATCTACTCTGATAACATTATGCTATTATAAGCCATGAATTAATATGATTGTTTGGATGCTAAACCGTCAATAACGCGATATTCATGAAACAGCAATTATCACGGAGCGCCGTCAAATCCTCGTTTGTGATGGCGACCATAATGAAGATGGCGGTTGCACGATACACATTAAAACGGTAGATTAAACCATTTCAGGGTTGCTGTAATGGTGGTTTTATGCATTAACAGAGACCAAAACGATTCCATTAGACATCCATTAGCAGGCATGAACATATAGGTCTATTGTTTTGTTTATTGCTGTTAATCTAGAATCACTGGATTAAGCATGTTGTGTTTATACATGTACACGATGCCACGAACCATTACACTGTTTGTGTTTGGATGATACGCGGAAACTCGTACTTGATCGGAGGAATGTTTTTATCCATGCACGATATGAAACAATTGCTGACGCAGGGTTTTGAAATTGAATGTTACGGCATGTATCAGCATTAATGCGTCAATTATAATTTTAAGTTGATGAACAAATGACGACTTTCATTTGAGTTGAATTGATTCAAAGACACATCAAAATGACACCTCATTGAAACTAAGTTTTTATATGACGGAAATTCAATTCGGATTGTAGCAACATATTATATACAGCTTATAATAAAACTAGATATACAAACGATAGTATGTAGAAATCAAAGCGCTGCGAGTACGATAAGTTGTCACTTAGGTCGAAGTGCATAGTTGAACTGTTACAAAAACGTGATAAGTAGAAACACTTTATCAAATAAGCTGATGTCATCGTATGGCTTAGAACGAGTTTGGATGCCAGTGAATTCGAAAAATAACCCGTTTCAGATCGTGTTCTAACAAATGTCATTTAAACGCGTATAACTGTATTGCGTATAACAAAATGCATTTACAGTGCACGTTAAATTGTGTATTCTAACAAGCCAACAATCTATAAATGGATATAAAACGTTGAGTAAATTTTTAATCATAATTATAAATTAGTTCGACACTTTTACTTGACACTCGTATGCATGTACAGAAACACAACACACGTACATATATAGTATTGTTACACCTGGCTGTATGAGAACACTTTATGTTTGATATTGCAGGGCTTTGATATCGTTCTTAATTACAGACATGTGTCGTGGAACATGATCAACTTCCATTTAAGTTACCATTAAACAGTTATGTATTGTCAAATAACGGTATTTATACTCATTCGTTCCTTCCAGACTTAGAATCAGATCTACTAAAAAGACATTTATGGATCCAAATGCACTTGACGTTTCCTTGTTTCCAGAAATAATTCCAAATATTCGTGACGTTTATTACAAAGCATATCGTCAAACGTTCCGGATGTTCCAGCAAATTTGACATTAATACGTTTTTTATTTAAATTTAAATTATATTTACACGAAATACTACCACATTGGCAATTTCTTAAAACGATTAAAGTTGAATGCGCTAGCTACAACCTTGACAATGCGCTTCGTTCATTTTGCTATTCACTGTAGAAAATATGAAAATGAAGTCATTGATGCTATGTTATGAAACAAATAGTTTAGTATCTTCAGACAGTAACAGCCACCTAATTAGCATTTCAAAATAAAATTAATAACGTGGAAGAGTATCGTGAAACCAACACTGTAAATAATATCTCTGAGTGAAAATTGTACACCTATATCTCTAGAAGATTATGTGCATTTTGATTTAGAGGATACTTAACAAATGTTGATGGATTATTTTAAATTCTATGCAATGGACTATGGTTTTGAAAATAGTTTTATACTTAACGTAAAATTAAACCAGGCAATCAAACTTGTAAACATGCCTACGTAAATAGCTAGCCAATTAATGCGCTGGTGAACTTTTGCTGATCGTGGCTATTTGTGTTTATTTTGAAATAAGAAATAGATGCAGAAATGTACACGCAGACCGATATAAATAGTAAGCTGTTTATATTTGCAGCGTCCATGTATAATACACATATTTAATCATATCAGGTAGAATGCATGTCAGGTTTAAACGTAACGTATAAATAATCAAGTTTATACGTACAAGTTTATTTATACTTTGTGATAAACATTGTGCAGCCAGTGCATTTTGTCGATTTGCAAATGTAGTTTATGTTTACAAATTTCTGCTACGTTACCTGTTGAATGAATACTGATAATGACGCATATGCATTAACCGAATCACTAATGAATTTATATACCTTCTTCTTTAATATAATATGTTCTCATAAGGCAGCAATGTCTTTGTATTTCGATTAAATAATCTGTTTGCTGTGTCTGTATATCTATGTTTATAATGCAAACTCTATGTAATATAAAACTCACGTGAAATTATACTGCAAATGTATATAAATGACTTTTAGGTTTATTTTGGCGGGTGCACATTGTCTTCATGTGGCCTTTCGTCACATGATATTGTTTTATAGTAAACAAAGTTACAACGTCAGGCCTAAGCATTAGAACTGACAGTAGGTGTCAACTGGTTTTGTATATGTGTGCATTAACTTGACAAGGTCTTTAACAATTTAACAAATAGGCCCTCGTTAATCAAACATTTAAGAACCATATTCAACGCTAATGATGCTTCTACATATCAAATTTAAATTAAACGCGAACTATATCATGTGGGAAGTTTCACCTTCGGCGACGGTAACGTATTGGTAACGTAGGTTGAAAAGAAATATGTTTAAGAATCATTAAAAACGGTTTAAGTATACATGATAAAACGGTTGCTGATGTAAGATTTTATTTTTTCATATTCTCGATTTGACCTAGACTCTTGGATAAATATACTTCGTATTAACAATACACGCTTAATCGGTAATAAAGATTTGTATATACACATTTTTCATACACGATGTTATTGAAGTATGAACCACAAATAACACATTCAAAAGAAACACACAACATCGTTCTAACACAACTCTGACGTGTATACCGTTACACGCATTCTGCTTTCAGCTCTAAATCCCCTTCAACCAAACAAATGCATCAAACATAAAACGACATTCATACTTTTTATATTTAGATCACAAATTAAAGCTGGTAACGTAATAAATTACAAAATTATGTATATGTACCAATAAATACAGGCATCTCGACCACAACTGTTGATATTTAGAATGTTAAAGACGTTGATAGAGTAATACCCATTGTTCAGTATGCGAGGGCCACTCGATGTAAAGCTAATCACGACAGATTTAAACAGACCTTGAGTGTTAAAGTAAGCACATTAAAGCTTGGGTCAAAGATTCGGTCACACATTTGACAACACTTGCTGTATTACCAATAGCTATAACCAATGTACATGTATATTTGCTTTTCAAATGCCGTTCTATTAATTCTCAACTTGTGGTCCGGTACAGAAGCTGGAGTATGCTATTCTGAATCTAAACTGCGACCTTTGAGTTGGATGACGTCTATGTGGTGTATAGGTCAGAATGTGGTCAAGATTCGGTGCTAAGTTGACATATGTAGTTAGATTTACATTATGGTCAAATTTATCAAGCAAATGTATAAGTGTATATCGTTTGTTGCTTCAGTAAACGACGAGAAGTAATATTCAACATGTATCATTTTGTCTAGTACAAGCACTTGTTAAATTACTTTTTGACAATGTTACTGGTGAAGGTTAGACACTGGAATTGCAAAGCGAATCCAACGTTTAATAACGCGGTCTCATTAAACGTTTTCGAATTAACATAACGTAAATTTCATCGACCATTTATGAAGCCAATGCTGAGGTTTTGATGAATGGTAATGGTCTGAGGCAAGTTATTCTGTGGTCTATTTTTACGAGCCTGGTGCCTTGGCTGACTCGAGTTTAAGTTCTGATTCACCTAGTCTTGTGGTCACACTTTCATGGCGGTACTCCAGTTAAAGAAGTACTTAAACAGATTTAAACAAGTTCAAAATAGTATATTGGTTGCAAACATAATACAACTGTTCTTTTTGCGTGTGTAAAATACTAAACATAGCTCTTTATTCAGCCATCAAAGTAAGTGACATTGGTCTAGATCTTAGATTTTGTGGTAGGTTTAAGTTGTCAGTTTTCAAACACAGCAAATGATCTGTCATGATGTAACAATGATACGCGTAAAGTCATTCGCCAGTTGTTTTTTTTTCTTTCTATCCTTTTTTGTCAAACGTGTACGCTTCGTTAGTATCTTATAAGACACATTTGACAGCTAAACACTCATTGTAAATTACTCTTGAGTTTTTCTCCCCCGAACAACAAAATAAAAAAGGACAACATTTCCTTAATACAAACCTGTCCCATCATGTAACGCTCGGTAACGGAGTTTATTACTTTAGTGTTAAACAAATAAAAACTTCTAAAATCTCATTCGATGTGTGACAAAGCTTTTGTTAAGGGAAGATATGGGGAAACGTTATAAACAGAGACATTTGTGGTTAGCTGAAGCTGTAAACATGGCGTTAAGTGATAATAAATCTCGGTAACGTAGGAAAAGTATAAACTGATTTAGAATGATTCAGTTAATAATACAATACGTAACAATAAAAGTCGTGCTGTGGGTAAATCAGTACAACTAAAACTGACAAGCTGAAGCCTTTATCAGGATACAGGTGTCTAAAATATGTAATTATTTCTAACTTTGAGTCAGTTTGTTATGAAATCATATTCCACTTACATTAAATTATTCGAAAGGATTTCTTCTGAATTGTTGTATGGTTCAAACGCAGGTACATGACTTGCTGGGTTTTAATACGTTAAAGATGTTAAAGATACGATATGTAACCGAAAGAGCAATCGTTACTAGGCATGTTTCTTTCACAGATATTAGCCTAATATATAAAATGTCGTGAAAAGTTGAAGCTGGAAATTTCGGCTCTTTCGATAATTAGTTACTAATGGGAGTATTCTTGAAACGTTCAGAAATTCATCTTAAAATTGTTTATGATACTTGTATGTTAATTTAAAATGGTAGAACGTAACTTCGAATTTTTGATCGTGTTTTAGTAACGATCCTTTAGATACGTCGGAAGCTCAGGAAAACGCTGTAGTTGGTTGTCTTTGTTTGATTGTGCAGGAGTTGTTTTTTTTATTGAATATAGTGTTAATGATATTGATCTTCCTGTCTGATTTGCTTTGTTTGTTATGTTTTAGTTTGATTGTTGATCATACGTTATTGTCTCGACTCAATGTTTTACTCTTTGGCTGATTTGATCGTCAGTCAAGGTTAATACCCCCCCCCCCTTTTACTCGATAATGGAGGATTACTGTCATGTTAGTTACAGCATTCACCAAGGTATATTGCAGAAAATAGGGTAATGACGTTTTTTTTCTTACACACCATGCCGAGATACTGCTATCTTACCCCGGGGTGGGATATCTCTATCCTCCACCCCAACCCCTATTGCGCTTGCGCCAATGTTATCCTCCCCTACCGAACTACTTTTTTATGACAACAACAACAACAACAACAAAGGTTTAGTTCAATAAACTACCCCAAACTACCATTATATTTAGAACAATAGACGGTACAATACGTTTTAATAACGCCAAATAAAAACACACGCCCTTGTCCTTCGTGACGGCATCTAATGACACATTGACGTTCTACTTTCGTTTTGAAATGCCTAACATATACTATTTTATATCATAGTTTCTGTGTAGTATGTCGATTAGAAGATGCCTAAATGTTATGTGTATGATTTACGAAGGATCGTGTCTATTCAGAATACCATATGTTGATTTTTTTGGTGTAAAGTAGGAACGTAGATGGGCTGTGTGACATGTGAGTGTTATAGTAAACAGGACGCGTGTGAAAAAATATGTTGGACTTGGAGAAATCATGTGAGTCGTGTTGACTAAAATAAATGGCAGATGCAGACATTTTAAACGGAAATCGAGTTAAATAGCTTGAGCTTGTGGACAGTTTATGGAGTACATAACAGGAGGAACATGTTGAAACTAATTATCAAAAATAATATGTGTACTAATTCTACCTTAGTATAGCATACTGCTCTACCATTGGTCCGTTTATTGTGTACTACTCTACCATTGATCAGTTTATTGTGTACTACTCTACCATTGGTTAGTTTATTGTGTACTACTCTACCATTGGTCCGTTTATTGTGTACTACTCTACCATTGGTCCGTTTATTGTGTACTACTCTAACATTGGTCCGTTTATTGTGTACTACTCTACCATTGGTCCGTTTATTGTGTACTACTCTAACATTGGTCCGTTTATTGTGTACTACTCTACCATTGGTCAGTTTATTGTGTACTACTCTACCATTGGTCAGTTTATGGTGTACTACTCTACCATTGGTCAGTTTATTGTGTACTGCTCTATCATTGGTCAGTTGACTGTATACTACTCTACCATTGGTCAGTTTATTGTGTACTGCTCTATCATTGGTCAGTTGACTGTATACTGGTCTACCAATGTACAGAGTAGCCAACTATGCTCTCAGTCAAAGATCACTTGTTTTATTAAAGCTTCACCTTCATCATGATCTATCTAATTTACGTCGGCCTGATTTGTTTTAACTCAACTGTTTTACACACACCTCTTAGATACCTTTCAATCATTTAACTTCAAACTTGAAACATGTTAAGGCCGACATTCGATCCTGTCTTAAGTGATGTATTTTGACACATTTTCGAAAAAAGGGAAATTAATTTTGTTCTGACCTTAACGACATGTGTCAAATATGTTATACTGGTTTTAATTGGTATGTAAATTAGTGTAAGAAGTTGTTAGCATTCAATTCCTTCAGTGGCCAATAAATCATACCTGTTCACATATAGTTCACATATTCTAAGTCCGGACAATGAATAATGGTGCTTTTTATTTCTAATTAATATGTTTTTTTGAAAGAAGTCTGAAAATATATTGAAAGTTTCATCACGCAGCTAACTTGTTCACTCTACATAATCAAAATATGTAGATACCAATGTGAAAGCTTAATATCATGTTCAACTGAAATGAGGAAATCAGATGGAGCGAAATTAAAAATAGTTGCATTATCATCATAATCATCAACATGAACAGTGTCGTCATCGTCACCACCGCCATCATCATCATTAATAATACTTGTTAACAGATCCAGGACAGGACATATATTAACTGACTTATTCTACATTAAATAAATAGTTTTGGAACATGACATTTACAGCGTTTGTCTGAAATGACTTTTATACGTAGGTACCGGTTCAATCTTCAAGGAACTAACTGTTATTGTATCATTGTATCTGAAATACTATTAAGAATAGATTGACATTCTGCATTTATTTTTAACATGAAAACGTGAATTCGATCCCCGTCAAAGACTTTCGTTGTTTCCTTGAGTAATAAGCGTTACCCTCAGTGCCTAGTTGGTTGGTTGCAGAAAATTGATTTGAGCGTGATTTACAGAAGTCAAAATTGTTTGTTTCAGAACTAAAATAAAT
>ENA-OREC01001354-OREC01001354.1-marine-metagenome-genome-assembly--contig:-NODE-1354-length-12261-cov-14.847012_pt1 | contig 12261 bp, 4 predicted proteins | sample MGYA00248626_ERZ508543 | MGnify/ENA primary metagenome ERZ508543 (study PRJEB26211, sample SAMN05518279) | marine metagenome | isolation source: Puget Sound, Washington, USA | host: Bankia setacea... | reverse complement strand
TGTTTTCTTAAAATTATTTTTTAATATAAATCTACAAAAATACTTTGTTTACCATTTTGTCCTTAAACATACAACATATAACAAGACTAACTAGCAAGTATAGAAGTTTAAGCTGACTAGGCTAATTAGCACTATGGATATAATTTTCTGCAATAAAGTAATACATGTATCTATATATTCACAAGCAATGGGACACTATATTATATTTGCTTTTATGATCTTTAAAACAATAGGGTACTAACACTGAAGTAGTCATGATTAGAAAGAGCCAGTTTTCTAAACATCAATCTTTATTAAGCAGAAATAGTAGCAATAAAAATGTTGTTAGTAAATAGAAAAGATACATTGTGACAAATAAATTAATCTTATTCACAAACCCTTGATACCGGTACCTAAAACCTACTTCCCATATTTAGACCATCACACTAATAAGCTCCCATTCTCAATATTGAAAGTTTACCATGTAAATATCACATCAAAATAACTTACACCAGCAGAAAGCACAAAATGACAAGTAATTAACCAAATCCTTCACAACATTAAACAACAATTTAAAAAAGTATAAATTTAATAATTAGAATCCATCAACTATTTTTTATGAATAAGTAAGTCCAGTCCATTCATCTTTATGTATTGCTCAATGTGAATTATATATATTTTTAAATGCTGACACAAAGGAAAATTCCCCTTACAATGTACATAAACTTAAAGTCTTGAACTTTTGCCAGGCAGTAGATAATTCCAAAAAGGGGATTTTTTGGTTATAAGGACTTCTCATTCTGCAGTTTCTGTCACAGCCTTAGGAATAACTATGTTTAAATCAATAACGCCTTTAGAAAAGGCTCCATTTTTTGTAATGATCAAATGACATAAACATTAACTGGATATATATTGTTACAATTGATTCATATTGAAATGGTTAAAAAGTGAATTACTATACACGTATATATTCACTGAACTACAATGTAACACATTACAACAAACAAACAAAAAATGCAATGAAAATGAATATAATTGAATGAGTTGTCCTTTACTTGTTTCTCTTTCTTGTTACATGTTTACCAACTAGGAAGCTCAAAACACAAAATTGTATATCAGTTCTAGCATTTCACATGCAACTGATGTAACCTACATTGGTACATCAGTCAGGTAGAAAAAGCATGCAGAAACTAGCAGAATCTATAAGTTACTTTTAATGTTATTGTTAAATGCTATTACTATTTTATCAATAGATAAGAATAATATTCAGAAAAGAGTACAAACTCAATGCAGAGAGTATCTTTAAGTCATTAGTGTAAATCAATGACAAGACTCTGTGGCGTTTCACTTTCTAAATAGTATATAAGGATCTATAATAGTTGTTTTCATCAGTTTATGCAGATGACTTATATAATTGTATGAGTAAAGTGTGGCTAGACTTAGTATCACTCTTGCAATCTTCAAACGCAAATGTACCAAATGAATGAACACTAAGTTACATATGAAACAAGAAATGACTAAATGAAGAATGACAATAATATTGTGTGCATGCATAAAACCTACGCTGACATTCTGCTGCCTGCAGTATGCAAGCGGCGTCTGTTTCCAGACATATTCTGAAATATATAAAAGCAACAATCTGTATACCAACAGACGTGTATGTTGATGATCATATGTATAAAAAAAACACATGGTACATACAACTTACGCATTAATATATCTAAAACATAATGATAAATAAACTGTCTAGCATTGGAGGAATGGGTCAGCACAACGTTCTTTTTTCATATATTTACTCTATAGGTAAACTAAAGGGAATGTGATCAAAACAATGGCATCCACAATCCACTGGTTGTGCAATAGTAGACATCCATTACCTAACATGATATGAAAGTCAATTGGAAAAACAAAACACAGCTTGCTGAAGATAAAACATGGTTAGCTTTTTCGAGGTCACACAAGCTTGAAACATGAACAACGTTATTACTTTGAAGGCTGGTTGGTGGTCGCCAGGTTCTAAGATTCGGATTTTAAAAAATGACGGTCAATTAGCATGCATGTAAAAACATACTTATCAAGGTTTTTTGTGAACTGATATAAATGCTTTAATGTGACAATTACCTTTTTCTTTTATGTTTCGCACTCAAAAATCATAGAATTAGCCAAGTTAGTGTGTCGCGATGTTTATAGTCGCCATTTTGGCTGGGTTTCCATAACAGCGTCAACCGAATGTCCGATGTGTTAAGTAATTCTATTGGTTAATCTTACTAGGATAAAATACTACACCCTATAGCATTCGCAGTGTGTATCGGTGATCTCCCTTGTACACAACAGCCAATGAAAATAACTCTTACAACAGAAACTGGCTCCCGACTTTCGGTACAATTTTGCCGTAAACGGTTTGGTTACCAAAAATAAAAGTTATATTCCTACGCCAATGCACGAAACATTTAGTTTAATACAACGTCATGCAGTCAGTTTAGGTGTCATGATATGACAACATATAATCATTATTAAAGTAGGATAGCTTTATGTGTTTTGTTTATTTTATTATACAAATCTATAATGCCGATTTGAGATCTCTATTTGTGTGCATTTAGTAAGTTTGTATTGTGCTTAGTCAATCAACCTCTACCGAAAAAAGGTCGCTGCACTAAAGGACGTGCTGTCAACAGTTTGGACGGAATTAACTCCTGTGTTTGTTTTAACTATAGTTTCCATCATGAAGATCTGGAGTTCAGAACACACATTTGAGTAAGCTCTTTGACGCTGTGTATTTAGATACATTTCTTCCATTTTGTTTTCTTAATTTTGAAGCCTGTAAATATTGTGCAGGCGAATGCATCAAGTTTACCATTACATAAACGTGACTGAGAACGTGACAGGTTAAATTTGATCACGTTCTGAAAACATGTTAACCTTGTAAAATCGAATTATGTGTTGACTGTGATTTCGTGTGGTGTAGTTATTGTAACGTGTAATAGAGGCTCAACATATTTCAGAACATAACAGTTCCACTTCAAAGTCAATAGCAGGTTTCATCATCTACTGTTGTTGATCTGTGAATCAACTGCAATATATTTGTTTTTCTTCATATGCCAAATATAAAAATAAAACCCTTTGCCTGTGTTGGCTGACCATTTTAGCTTAGCTGTCTAACATTTAGAGTATGTTCAGTCTAAAAAATAAAATAATATTGTAAACTAACTTTAGATATAAGCACACAGTTTGTATGTTCATATACGGTTTTATTCTGCATATAATAATGGTATAATAAGTTCACATAGCAGATATCAACAACATATCTATGTTTTCATGTCATCTTGTTTTCCAGCTTGTCAGGCTCTATCTCCACTGCACTGGTGCCCGGTCTATTGCGCAAGTAAAAGCCAGTGCACTGGTATCCAAAAGCGGCCCATCTCGCGTCACAACAATTATAACTTTTAATGAAATCAAGTTAAATGTTGACCAATAGTAAACTGGACAGGAGACATATTACCTCGTCAACGTGCAAATGGACATCTTGCTTAAAAATGCTTCGATCAAGATGTCATGTTATTTGATATCTTTAAGACTCAGAGGTCTGGTATGGATGTGGAAGGATTGGTTTCAGTCCATGTTTTACTGATTGGTAAACATTTTTGATATGACTGGAAGTGGAACATATTAATGTCAAACAAAGAATTTACACTGTTTGAATAGTTAATTTACTGGTTAATTTTCAGAGATCCGTGGGAGTTAGTTGTTCGAGCCCAGTGGAGAAAATATCCTAACAAATATAACCAGGCAGTTGAAGGGACTGATGTAGTAGACAGAAACATAGACAAAAATGGTGTTTTATACAGTCATAGATTAATGAGTACAAGATGGGGAATTCCAGATTGGGCAACAAAGGTAGAAATATAGTTTTAGAAGTATCATTGACAATTCTGTGCAATGTCTGCACTCAAGACACCTCGAATTACTAACAATTTGCCACAGTTGAATAGCGATTCACCACATTTGTTTAATTGTGATTATATTTTGATAATATTAATATTAAAATAAATATGACATATTTATTACATGCTAATAAGTTTCAAATTATAACACCATACTAATGCTGATTCAGTTTTAAAAGATGCGTTGACTAAATAATAATAATTGAATCACAGTATGAGGATTATAGGAATTCATCAACAATGTGTTCATAAGTAATTAATTGTAACTGAACGAATTTGCGTCAATCAATTATTGGTAATTGCTTCCATGTACATTACTGTTAATAATTAATGGCCGAACAATTCCTTTAATCAGAGAAAATGCTGCAGTTTGTCAAATTAATGACATTGGATATATATCCTTTAAACGTTTTTTGTAATCAAACAAATTTGAGCAATGTATGGCAAGTTCATGTTTTCATTGATAATTATGTTTAATGACATCATCACATAAACAAGTCTCCAAATCACTCCCAGTCCAGATTTTCTAGTTTACAAACATCATTTTAAACGATAGAAAAACATCATTGCTAATTAAATATATATATTTATACGTATATACATAGGTAATTAACTTCATAAGCCCAACATTTATCACACCTGTGGCGAATCGTTATTTAACAGTGGCGAATCGTTACATTACCGGCACCTCTTAGAATGAGAACCTCATTACTTTCTAAGTTAAATACATGCAATGTTGATCTTAATTTAAACCCTAATAAGGCGATTCTTTGAAGCCATTTGTATATTTGTCTGGGTGCTGTTTTATTGAAGTTTCTTAGGACTGATATCTCACCTTGAAATAATATGATTAATTTACCAATCGTAATTTTCGTATAACAGGATGCTATACAAAGGAACAAAAAGTACATTATTAATGATATATCATATAGCCCCTCTGGTCACAATGGTATGCTATATAAGAAATATTAAATAGATAATGTTAGAATGGTTGCTGTAATTTTGTGTAAACCAAATTTAACAAACTGTTGATCTACTTGATGTTTACGTTTTGAGATATTTTTTTGTATTAGTTAGTTTTGCCCAAGTCTAACTACTTTATTCATACATGACTATTTGTTTTTACCAACTCAAGTTGATAAACTATTATAATTTTATGGATTCTAGGACTAAAGCTTCCAAGAGTTGTATTTTTTTAAAGATCAACTTTTGTCTCCCGTGTTTACTGTTATATACATTTAGCACTCATTAAGTACTACATTGTATTTAGCAACTTAGAAAACTTTAGAAAATAAAGTAATTGTAATCACCAATGTTACAGATTTTGGGAAGCAGTGGTCATTGTTTTGCAAGTGAGGTATCCTGGGTAAAACCAGCATCTAGGTTTATGTTCATTAAGTCAAAGAATGTAAGTAATAGCTGTACACCACTGCTCGAAACCTGTGTCTTGTGACCATTGTTAGTGAACATGCATTGATGGGACTGAAAGTTTCTGACTTACACTGGAAGGATATGTCTATAATCTATATATTACGTTTAGAATACAATTTTGTGTTACAAATTTTATGTCAAGTTTTATTATAGTACAAATTTGAATAGACATGGTTACAAGTAATCAAACATACTAATATTTACTTTAAATGATTGATTGAATAAAGTTTAAACAATTCACACTTCTGACTTCATATTTACTATAAAGTTAATTATCGAGTGCAAGTCTAGCAGCTTTCAGACCCATCAAATTTATAGTATCATATTATAGAACCACATGGCTTAATGTATTGTTACTCCCACTTTTAGTTTCCTCCATTTTTATTCATTACATTCGGTGCATCTGCTACTTTTTTATTTCACGGCATTGTATTGTTTTGTTTTTGTTTTTTTGTCACATTTAGCTCATAGGTTCTGACGGAGTAGGGTACGCCAGTGAACACTCAGAAGTGGATGCAAGAAAACAGAAGATGGAAATGATGACAAGAAATGTATGTTGTGTTTGTAAAGGTTTCAAAATTAGTCATTTTTTGTGTTTTGCTTTTTATTAGTTTGCTGAATGTTCATCTCATCCACACTTGCAATGAACCAAATACATGTACATGTAATATAGATTTTATTTTATTTGACGATATTTAACGAGGCGGCTTATTTGACATTTAAGTCAATCTTCCATAAGGCCCTCAATTTATTTTAGTTTGATTGTGAATTCACGCTCGAATCCTTTCCTAGAACCAACCAGTACTAAGCCATAAATGTAAAGTTTCTTGCTGACCGGAAATGTGTCCTACATGTAGTGAACTCATTCAACTTGTATGAGGTTTCTTCCAATCATGCAACTTAAACAGTTTTGAAAAGCCTCTCTTGAAAATTTAGTTGACATTCATTAAATCAAAAGTACACATTTAGAGAAGTTCCTAGATGTATACCCTTATTCTAATTCCCACTTCTCCTGCTTGCAGGTGTATCGTCCACTTACAATGCATCTTTCATACACCTTGAACCCACAAGCCTAGAATTCTTTTCAAGTTGTTCACGTAAACACAGATTGAGCTGTTGAATCAATAGATTTGGGTCATTTTTTTCCAAGTACAGATCCTGCTTATAAAATGAAGATAATATCTTAAAGAGTTTAATCAATAGATTTATTTGAAGCATTAAACCTAAGTTAAACAATGACTTAATTTGGTAATTCTAGACTATAAGACTTGTGAAACGTGTTTGTAAACGTGATACAGTAAATAACCTGTATACTTGTGTGTTTTGTGTGTGTGTACGTGACCACCTTATACTGCTACTTAACTCTTCTAGATCAAGTTTTCAATATCTTTTAAATAGAGCAATGAATATGGTGTAGTGTTTTGGTGCAGTTTTACCTGTTGCATTTACCTGTACATAAGTATGCCCTGTGGGAGAAAGTAAGGACTGTTTACTTGTAAACACAGACAAGTTTTTTTGTATTACATGTCCGGTTAAAGTCTTGTTTATGACCAAAGTACCAGTATATATGTAAATCACTTATATATCAGCCGGTATAAATTTCTGTTTGACCCTTTAAAAGCTTAACACTGTCCAAGTTTTCAGGCTTTTGATCACATGTATGTTTGTACAAGTATTGATTTTCCTAGCTATAGTGTTTGGAGTGTTTCTGTCTGAATGGTTTAAAATTACCTTTACTTCCACACCTATGTTCAGTTTATGAGATCTTTTATTGCTATATTATTTGATGTTATCAAGTATGACAAATAACAGAATGTTAAATAGAATTGCTCTCTGCTTTCAATTTCTGATATAATATGTTAAGTTATTACAGCATTTTGCTGTATATCTTTCCTATTGCTACATACTATAAATGTAGGGAACAACAATTCAAATTGGTTTTGGGGTTTTATTATGGCCTTACATTGCCAGAATGTTAACACAGCTTTATGGATAGGAGCAGTAAACCAGAGAAAGTTTTTTTGTCGCCTTATATAAACAACAACAATTTTGTTTAATGATTTATCAGATATATGTATACATGTAGTGTCTATGAATATTATTTACCCTACCATTGAGTGTAATGCCATTTATTTCATAGTGTGTCTGTTTAAAAGTTCAGTTGCATTCCTGTACATGAACATTGCACACAGTTCACAATTGGTAATGATGACTCATGCTTCAACCATGTGAGTTTGTGTAGTGTGTCTCACTGGTGTAAACAGGAAAGATGTGTGAAAGTCGGTCAATCATTGTATGGAGGAGTGTTTGAAAGTTGAAACAATGAAAAGATTACTGTCAGCTATGTTGAATAATAAACTTGACATTTGGAATGATCTAGCTAATGGACCTGTAGATAATTCAGGTATTAAACATTCAGTCTGGAGTTTACAATTATAGCGACTTGAACTTAACTTTTATAAATATACCTGTTATACATGTAAAAACAATTTTGACACCAAAATATATTAGTCTAGGTGTTTTCAGTTACTCTTTTACATGTACAAAAGCTGCATTGAAAAACCTTCAAGTATTGCACTCAAATCTATTTTCGAAACTATATAAATACTTTATTGTATAAAATAAGATTTACATTAAGCCAGATTAGTTAGATAATCATGAAATTCATCCCAGTAAGAAACTTGATACAATGTTAAAACAGTCCTCTTTGCACAGAACATGATATTTAAAGCTAAGTTCTAAGAAGTTGTTGTTGACATTGATTAACACTATTGCTTTATAAGAGTATAAGCTATCCTGTAATCTTTAGCTGGCACAACAACACACATCTGTGCCAAAATTACTGAACAAATAATTAAATCCATAGAAATGTGTCGAATTCTGTCCAATCGACTTAAATGTACATAAATGTAAATCTATTTGTAGACCAAACCAAATTAGCACAATGACTTATGAACAATAATGAGACTTAATAATGAGGTTAGAAGCTGGTTGTTAAATTGCCCAGATTTTTGGAAAGTTAAAATACCTCTTAACAACAAAACCTGCTCTAATCTGAAGGTCAAATTCTATACTGTTATGTAATACACTGTATCTTGATGCAACATACAGACATGTTGTTACGCTTGTGAAAAAAAGATGTTTACAAAGTTTAACACGGCTCTATGACTTTTTCTACCTGCTGTTATGTACATGTGTTGTGTTGTTGTGGTGTACATATTGTTTGTTTCTTTTGCTATGAGAATTCTTAGATTGTGTACTCTTCAAATGTGAACTTAAGGTTATCATTGATTGAGTTGAAAGCAAAACATTAGTGTGAAGTAGTTATAGTTGTCAATTATTATTTTATCCTGAAACCAGGGGTACATGTATTATGATTATGACATTATAGTCTATGTGAAAACATTGTACCGCAGGACAATACCGGGGGTATCACTGATCATTTCTATATTTTGACCTGTCGTGGCTAATTTTTACATGTCACATCATTGAATATAGAGCAAAATTTGACAAAAGTAACCTGTGATTGTGACAGGTAAACCCAGCATTTCTACTAGTCTTATACACGTTTTGCTAACATTGTCCTGTGATCCACGAGGTTTTACATAGACTGACGTATCCTTGACAGTTATAACAAGTTTAAAGTCAACAGACTATTCAATGTTAGCGACACATTACATAGTTGATGTATGTATTTCAATGTTCAAACTAGCAACAATAGAATGTGTGCCCCAACCGTAAACAATCATATGTGTTACCCCGACCGTAAACAATAACATGTGTTGCCCTGACCGTAAACAATCACATGTGTTGCCCATACCGTAAACAATCACATGTGTTGCCCCGACCGTAAACAATCACATGTGTTGCTCCGACCGTAAACAATCACATGTGTTGCCCCGACCGTAAAGAATCACATGTGTTGCCCGACTGTAAACAATCACATGTGTTACCCCGACCGTAAACAATCACATGTGTTGCCCCGACTGTAAACAATCACATGTGTTCAACTAGCAAGTGTTTGTCCATCATTTATCAGAAATATCAACAAAGATGCTTAATTTTCTTCTAGTTGCATTGTCTAATTACTCCTATTGTGTATTTCAGCTGTCCTTTAACAATGTGATCAGTATAGATGAAAAACTTGTATACACTCCACATCCAGAAGATAAACACAAGTAAGCTCCCTTTGTTGACTCTCTCATTTCACTTCAATGATGTTGTACATGTGTATATACCGTGATAATGATGTATGTAATTCTTCACTGTAAATGACTTTCAATATTCACAAATTCTTAAACTAGTGTTAAACTTATGGACAATTCTTTATTAATGGTACAGTTTTAGTACCCACTGGGAAGTTTTTTGGGGGAAGTTAGAATCAACCAGTCCATCCGTCTGTCCATATTTATTGTAAACTTGTGCAACTCCTCCTTACTGGCAGGACCAATATTGATGAAACTTTACACAGTTGTAGTATACGTTCTGAGGGTGTGCAAGAAGAAAGATAACTCCAGTCTGAAAAATATCAAGGGAGATAATTATTTGTAAGGGACGGTGATGGGGATATCTCTTGAGATTTGACCGGCAGTTCTAGTTTTAAATTTGTGAAGCTTTTCATTTGTGAATAATAGAGAACATGAAAGTATGTTTCACTTTTTATCAAATGAGTGTCTTATCAGATTTACTTATAGAGTACCGGGTATATAATTTATTTGCTAGACGTTTACTTGTCCATAATCTAACTGTCCATGTATATGTTTCAGAACATTATTAAAACAAGAAGCACAGATAACAGTTAAAGGTGTACCTCTATGTAGCTATCTAGAACACTATGTTGCTGATTCAATAGGCAAAAATGCAACAAAGGTAAGACATTTTTACTTTATATTTTACATTATGAGAAGTAACATTATAAGACTAGTAAAAAGTTAAAACAACGTAATCTTTCGGTATTAAATTATAGTTTTCGATCTTCCTGACACAAAAGTACACATGAAACTGTTGTTGTAAATATGTTAATAGGGCTCACTTGGTAAAAGTCTGTGTTTTTAATATTCAAAGACACCATCCAGCACTGATTCAGATTTGAAAACTTCTGTAGTCTCAGTTAATCTCTATCAGGGTTCTAGTAGTTTCTTCGACTTAGTAATTTACCAAACTTGCCTAGTACTGATTGGTTTCAGAAGTTGACTATTTAATGGTTACTTATGTATCAGAACTGTAGAAGATTTTAACCATAAATGTGTTCAACAGCCTTACTCATTATTGTGTTACTTGGATACGATAAATTACAGTGAAACAGATATGGATATGTTTGAATTGTGTATTTACCCATGCAAGTTAAGTTTATTGGGTACCAGTATTTGTAATTTTTTATTGGGTATTCGTACACAACTTTGTCCCTATCATTTCTATACAACATAAACTGTTTAATTGGATATCCATTAATTTGTAAGCTTTTTGTTACCCCTTTGTTTGAAAATCAATTGGTTATTTAAGAAAACTTTTTTGTTAATACCCTAAAAAGCAGCTTATCTGATATCTACATGTATACTGTTGTTTATTCTCTATAGGGAAGACAAGCTATGCAGTATGTTATAGACAAAATCAAGACAGAAACCATCGAGTTACAAGAAACCGCCCTGCACACAATGGAAGCCTTTAAACATCTACATATTAACGACCACCTCAAAATCAACGACCAGTTTAGTGACCATGGCACCTCAGTATGATGACTCAGCACTCTAGGATCTTCAAATTACTTGTTTTATATGTCTCTTATTTGTAACAAATCTCATGTGCGAGTAAAAAAAGCCTGAAAGATGTTTGGAAAGACGTATGGACCAAAACAAGGAATGATTTTGACTGGAAATAAAGTGAATGTTTTACAATTTTGATGGACTGTTTAACGAATAGATGTGAAACATAAAAGGAAAGCTTTCGTATTTTTTGGATTGAATTGAAACTGGATGTTACAAGTGAAATAAATGAAAGTGTTAAGGAGGTGAACAATGAAGTGGTTATGGATGGTATGAACACTTAGTGCTTGAAGCCTGGTACCAAGTCAGATCATTGATTTATTATGTTGATAGAAATGATAGTTCTGTAGCACTAGTTTTTATTTACATGTTCTCGGGCAGCTCATGTTTACTTGTATATATAAGCTGCAAATAGTTGAATGCTGATAGAGTGTAGCAGAGTAAGACACAATAATGTTATATACAGGGGTTGTATATACAACAGTATTACATTCACTCCTTCATGTAAGTTTAAATCTAAAGTGAATACTGGGAATTAAGGTATTCCACCCATAAGTGTCAGTAACTTGCGGAACTATATGCTGCTGGTTTTGTTTTTATCCAATTTAAAATTGTCGTTTATAGTCAATAAGAGTAGCTTCCCTTGATTCCAAAAGGAATAAATTTAATAAACGCTTATTGCGTAAACACACACATTGTACCATTTTGGTTCAATAAATGTTATGGGTGGAATATCTTAAGATAAAACAGACATTGTTAAGAGACAGATTTGTGTACAACCATTCCATTTGTAGAGTTCATTAATGTTGGCTGTTGCTGCAAGTGTTGACCCCTTTTTGTGCTCCCTTTTTGTGTTTGCAGTTTTGCATAATTTAGTGAACAAATCATGTTACAATGTCAATGAACCACTCCTGACACTAAAACCATTGAACTTTTGGGACTTGATATAGTTTGTTTACATAATACTAGACAGATGAACAATTGCCAAATTAATTTGATTGCTGTTATGCAATTGTGTTGCTTGAATCATGTCTACTTTTGGAAATATGTTGATAACAGCTATTGGAGCTTGTCTATAAAAACACTAACACAACTATGGCCATATTGTTGCATCACATAACTATGGCCATATTGTTCCAGCATATAAC
>ENA-OREC01001353-OREC01001353.1-marine-metagenome-genome-assembly--contig:-NODE-1353-length-12267-cov-11.749467_pt1 | contig 12267 bp, 8 predicted proteins | sample MGYA00248626_ERZ508543 | MGnify/ENA primary metagenome ERZ508543 (study PRJEB26211, sample SAMN05518279) | marine metagenome | isolation source: Puget Sound, Washington, USA | host: Bankia setacea... | reverse complement strand
ACACTAGTGAGACTCACACCTATAAAGCAACACTAGTGAGAATCACACCTATAAAGCAACACTAGCGAGCAGGAATCACACATATAAAGCAACACTAGTGAGCAGGAATCACACCTATAAAGCACCACTAGTGAGAATCACACCTATAAAGCAACACTAGTGGGCAGTAATCACACCTATAAAGCAACACTAGTGAGCAGGAATCACACCTATAAAGCAACACTAGTGAGACTCACACCTATAAAGCAACACTAGTGAGAATCACACCTATAAAGCAACACTAGCGAGCAGGAATCTCACCTATAAAGCAACACTAGTGAGACTCACATCTATAAAGCAACGCTAGTGAGCAGGAATCACACCTATAAAGCAACACTAGTGAGCAGAAATCACACATATAAAGCAACACTAGTGAGAACCACACCTATAAAGCAACACTAGCGAGCAGGAATCACACCTATAAAGCAACACTAGTGAGAATCACACCTATAAAGCAACACTAGTGAGAATCACACATATAAAGCAACACTAGTGAGCAGGAATCACACCTATAAAGCAACACTAGTGGGCAGGAATCACACCTATAAAGCAACACTAGCGAGCAGGAACCACACCTATAAAGCAACACTAGCGAGCAGGAATCACACCTATAAAGCAATACAAGTGAGCAGGAATCACACCTATAAAGCAACACTAGTGAGCAGGAATCACACCTATAAAGCAACACTAGTGAGCAGGAATCACACCTATAAAGCAACACTAGTGAGAATCGCACCTATAAAGCAATACAAGTGAGCAGGAATCACACATATAAAGCAACACTAGTGAGCAGGAATCACACCTATAAAGCAACACTAGTGAGCAGGAATCACACCTATAAAGTAATACAAGTGAGCAGGAATCAGACCTATAAAGCAACACTAGTGGGCAGGAATCACATCTATAAAGCAATACAAGTGAGTGTATTGAGCATAGTGAACCTTAATGTAAAAAAGACGAAACACGACGATGCCACCCTTTCCACTCCCGATAGATTAACACTAAACCTAAACGATACACTCTGAACTTCACGACGATGCCACCCTTTCCCCTCCCGATAGATTAACACTAAACCTAAACGATACACTCTGAACTTCACGACGATGCCACCCTTTCCACTCCCGATAGATTAACACTAAACCTAAACGACACACCCTGAACTTGTCTATTACACGACGATGCCACCCTTTCCACTCCCTATAGATTAACACTAAACCTAAACGATACACTCTGAACTTCAAGACGATGCCACCCTTTCCACCCCCGATAGATTAACACTAAACCTAAACGATACACTCTGAACTTCACGACGATGCCACCCTTTCCACTCCCGATAGATTAACACTAAACCTAAACGATACACTCTGAACTACACGACGATGCCACCCTTTCCACTCCCGATAGATTAACACTAAACCTAAACGATACACTCTCAACTACACAACGATGCCACATTTTCCACTCCCGATAGATTAACACTAAACCTAAACGATACACTCTCAACTACACAACGATGTCACCCTTTACACTCCCGATAGATTAACACTATACCTAATCGATACACTCTCAACTTGTCTATTACAAAGGAGTGGTATAATATAGTGTTATTATATATACATGAAGATGAACGTGTGATAAATGTACACATTACACTGTATCATGTATTATATTTGTTTGGTGAATTCAGTTGCTACACATTAGTTGGTTTTGTATGAGTATATCACTGCTATAAACATGATTGCTATGTTGTTCGTATACAGCTGCTGGTTGACGTCTTTGTTAACGACCACATCACTTTACCAACACCTCTAGACAGGTTAATTGTACATATATACGTATGCAGGCAAGGTTACGGTAAAATGGTCCATGCGCCATTAAAACGATATTATATTGGGATGTGTGTTCGCATCCTAGCAACACCCACATGACATAAATAGATTATTTGACGGTAAAAATAAGTTGTTATGGTGATAGGCTATTAGGTTGTACGATTAATACAATTGCAGTAAACGACAGAAAAAATGGCATATACTTTAATTTACGGTACAGTTTGCCAAGACATAAATTGCAAAATAAGCTTTTAACACAAAACACCCAAACATTAGTTAGATTTAACCAGTCCCTGAATGTTGTTTCTATATCGAAAAATGACACGATCACGTGAGACTCACCAGCTATTTTATAGTCGGTTGGGGTTGCTTGTGATTTCTCCGTTTTGAAGATTCCGTAGACCTTGTGTGATTTCTTGGAGACCTTTGCTAGCTCTTTGGCTTTCTTCCACAGTTTATCTTTCTTGCCAGGTTTATTGGCATTACGACGTACCCGGCTTTGTAATGTGTCCTCAAGAAGGGCCATTCTGTACTCATCATTGCCTGAGCGGAAAGTTCCCTCCTGGAATACCATTGGCATCAAATATTAGTAAAACACAGAAACAATTTACATTTCTAATAACACATGCTAATTCTTATTGCTTCTACACAAAGAGAGAACATTGTCCACATACTTTGCTTACTGGTTTCCTTCGTTTATGTACACATATATGTGTACGATGTTATGTGGTAGAGAAAGTATTAACCATTCTGTTTATCGGGATATTTGTTTTTATTCATTTTTGATTCTAAATGCCTATTCTATTTCCAGAAATGTGTGGTTTACTTAGCCGGAAAACATTTGAAGATCATTACAATAAAACTGGTAATGGGTACTAATCAATCATCAGAACATTTGTTCCCTCTATGTTTTTTTTCTCTAATACAGAACATTTCTAAGAAGAATAAACGAACTGGTTTGAACTTAGTGTGTGTTGTTGCACCTGGTGACTCAATTATGGTAGGACATGTCTAGTGATTACCGGCACATACATAGGCATCGCTCACTATTGGACAGTTGTCCTTTACTTTGTGGTCGTTACATGGCCAACATTTTTAAATGTGGTGTTTTTCACATATTTTTAGATAGGTATTTAGCATTTCGTCTACGTTGGCCCCAATATCGCGAGGACAAAGACTTTCTAGCCAGGCTTTGTAACATATAGGTTTTAAGATCACAGGTAAACGCCAGTACGTCTTCTAACAATACGGGAATAAGTCTTCTTCCAAACAGATGTTTTATTGTTGGCTTGCTTGTCAAACGTTTATATTGCAACCTTGACCGGACGAACAATGTATAGACTTTACTTCCTACATATCTTACACAGACATAGTGTGTTACCCCATCGTCTGCTAGTCTGTGAGTCAATGGGTTTAACATTGTTCAAGTGTAATAGTGCATACAAACACAAGCAGGATGTTCCTTAAATGTGTCATCATCTTTGACCACTGTAAGCTTAGTTCTACAAAAAACCGTCTCCAACATATCCATTATAATGTATGCAGTCATTAGCCAATACATGTAGTTTGTGGTAGTTAAGTTTGACAGTTGAAGATTTTCTCCGAATGATCTGGTTTCCCACCACATCAAAGTACAATGGCACATACACACCACAATTGTTAAGAACACAATTACGTTACAAGATATGGATCATATGCACATACATTCTATAAATACCTTCTCAACTATAAAATACGCCATTGACAAACAACGGTGACATACTTACCATAGTGGTCTCACATTTACTGGTGCCGTTTCCAGTCGTTGTCTCGTTGGTCTTGGGACACGATAAGGTAAAGATAGCATTGTTGATTGGATCCTGGTACTCACCAAATACCTAAGAATAAATACGAAGCTATGCTATTATTTTAAACGATAGAATGCCGCCCATGTTGTCCATTGTAGGTTCCGATGAAATGTTCTGAGGTGGTTAATAGCGGAGTCATAAGTGAGATACCAAAGATGAACAACTTGTCTTTAAGCGATGTACTTTATAGAAAGGTCGTCTTTGTGTACTGACATATTTTCTGTCCAACTGTAGCTATCATAATACTAGTTTACAAAGTAATGGCATTAGGAGATACATTTTCGTTTAAAAAAATACAGAATCTTATTGAAAGGATACTGTTATGCAACAACAACAACTGGAGCAAGACCAAATCAATTCTCTAGCAGCATTGTGTCACTGATACCTATGTCATTGAATCGCAATTGGTGTTGACAGAGTGTGACCTACATATGTCGAATTTAAACTTACGTTCGAAGGTTAATAATTTGAACTTCTGTGACTGTTTTATTTAGGCATTGTCATCTTGCAACATTGACATACCCTTTTTTATAAGTTCCCCAAATTTTTACTTCCAAGGTTACGTTACACATTTGCATAACTTGATATTCAGTATTGACATTTAGGATGACACGATTATGATCCATCTTAAACCTGCACTATAAGCTTTGATATTGCATATATAATTAGCTGAGTTTGGAAGCGAGTCGACATTGTGATTTGTAGTCTTTAGTATTGCTTGTTCTAAGTATGCTACTAATGCATGTGTTCTTACATCTGTCATCTTGCACATGCCACTTGTCAACTGACTTTTGACTGTCATTAAATCAGAGTTACATACTGGGAAACATGGATCACTGTGTTCACTAAATACAATAGTGGTGTATCGTATTTTGTCCCAATACTATGTAGTTACCTTAACGGTTCGTATACTAGAAACAACAACACCCCTAGGGGTATGCTATGATGTTTGAAGTTCTCGCTATACGATATATATGGAATCATATGGTACCTGTGTTCATGTTACGTTAAGAGTCCTTTTGTAATACTAGCAAACGGAATAACCAAACTACAGCAAACTATAAAATGCAAATAAGTTGTATTGGGGTGAAGATGAGTGATGGGCTTTGCCATACCTCTGTTTCCTTCACCAGCTGAGAGACAAGCACTGGTACCCCGCTCTTCGACGATCTGATCACATAAACGCTGTCTTTGGCGCTTGCTAGTTTTGGATTTCTCTTCAGATTTAGCGACACTATGTTACCTAGGACTTCAAAGTTGACATTCACATCTAAAGGCAGACCATCACCGGACGTCTTCGTGTTCTGTAGAGTTGAATCTTCCACAACGGTAAAGTCTATTGGATCTACAAACAAAGTGTGTGTTTATAGACTAACTCTATGCATATACGTCCAGTTAACGACTATATCAGATATAAATATAATTATGATGGGACTTAGGACGTAGGCCCAAAGAACATTTGTCCACATCACAATTGCAATAACTATAGGACATGACCCATGCTCGTTATTATGATTTGTGACAATAATGACATCTCATGCCTTTAATGTATATCACCAAAGCCTTTGCCAATGCATTTTTATCTTCCTTTTGTTCTTGCTATACACAGATCATATGTACATGATATGTGCCCGTTTGCGACCGGACGAAAACAGGCAGGCCAACCGTGGGCGACGAACCGATTGCTAGCTTTTCTTTGTTTTTGAAGAAGGATATAAGAATCTACGAACAATATTTAAAACAACTAAGCAAAATCAGTATACTTGTCGTTTTATAAACTAACATGTGTAGTTATATTTCCTTATTTGTTTTACCATGTACACAAACCATTTATTAAATGAAAAGAACAAGTATCTCAGGCCTTTCAAATGCAATACTAGAATGGAGTAACACTATTTTTCATACATACTAAATTCATTGCGTTATGATAGTACCGATTGTTTGATTGAGGAAGCAAACAAAATTAACGACTACCCGAATCATAACTAAATAATACACGAATAAAGCTTATCAAACTATCAGGTGTAAAATGAATGTATTCTACAGTACAATGTGTCATTTGCAATGATATACAGTAAGAGATGTCATACCTTTCTTTTTCTTCTTCTTTTTCTTCTTTGATTCTACATTGGACACACACACTGCTACTATCACGACCAGAACTAACACGTAATTCCAAACTATTTTCATGGTTATGCTGTTTTTAATGGATTTAATCCGATGTTTTGTTTATACTTTAATCACTTTTTACTTCAGCTATTAATTTTCCATCGCAGTAAATTTATGCAATCTATATATTGCTCTCAACTTCCTATGGTATCTTTTTATATTTTTAGGAAGATTTTTGTATTATTTTTTACAAAATATTGTATTTCCCTGAACACGTCATATACTGTTTGCTTCTTTTATAATTGTTAATAGTTGTTAATTTGTTCCCCGAAAAGTTGTGATCTATTTCCCGTGGAGTGTTCAGGTCAAGTGCTGGGTTTGTTCTGTTCCCTCCTGTACCTCCTACTCATCATATATATATCTGGTGTTTTATGGCCTCCCCTCGCCCTGTCTCCCCTCACTACGGCCGTACGCTCGCGGTCTGGTTGACTGTGTCGATGATTAATTAGCCCCGGGCTACAATCAAAGGCTAATAGTTTACATAAATCTAGAAAATTACACGAGACTCATTCGTTAATATGCAAAATTATGCAAATATAAAAATTCAGACAAACAAACATATGTCTGTCAGTACTTATAAGTATACGAGGATGACATAATTTACAGTGGCAGTTGGGGAAGGGGATTGAATTGTCAATACGACCGGCATGTTCAGACTGAGGGAGGGGGTTCAATGGTTATGTATTAATGATTGAAATGTAAACTTACTTTATTTATTTCAGAGGCACATAACGGGGGTATTGTTTCATAACAGTACTCTCATTTAAAGCATGTGTGTTTGTTGTCGAAAAACTCTCTTTAGAAAGGCGTGAACTTGTTGCAGCTCATTTGCAAGAGATGACGGATAGTTCAATAGTTCATGTCACGCTGTGAGATTCATTAAGTGTTGACCCCAGACCTTTCCGCCGCTGTTAGATGTAATAACTTGAATTGTTACATTGACAACTGCATTGTTGCAAGTCAATATTTGAACTTCTATCACGGCCCCAGTGATGTAGGAATGAAGGTCTTTGTACTGTAAAACAAGAAACTAGCGGATCACAGGTTTTAATGTTTAAAATATATACGACAGACTTTGATGCACCAGTAATTTGCATGTATGGAGTAATTGGTGTGTAATTAGTGTTCAACAACCCCTTCTTTAGACAATCATGATGTATATTCAATTATATTATGTACATATATAACATGTATGACGCGTGTTTATGACAACAACAAACGTGTTTAATATTCAGAAACAAATTGAACTTGTTTCTATCAAACAATACATGCTACAAAGTAAGAACATCAGCCAACACTTGACAGGATGCATGTAACAAAACCAGCAATGGAAGCTCGTTTGACCATTGTATCAATAGTATACATGTATCATGCTTTTGTTATATGATAACAATCGTGTTTAATATTCGAAAAAAGAACAATGAACTTGCTTTTTGATCAAACAAACATCATACCAAGTCAAAAACACCAACCCACGCGTACACATGCAAGCAGTTGAAACACTCTGAAGGTTGATTGACATGAAAAGAAAAAGAGCCTAACAACGTGTATGCATTTAGTATTCCTAGAACAACAGCGAGGTCAACGCTTGGAAAAAATGAACTAATAACAATGTAAAACAAAAACCATACGACGATGCATTTGTTATAAGTTAAACAACAGGACAGTTCAATTGTGTGCGGGGGTGTCGGGGTGGGGTAAAACATGGACAAGAAAAGTACAGCATGAACCCAACACAGTGATAGTGTTTGTGTCTGTTTTGATGATAAACATTCATGAAATTGTATGTTTTACGAGTTTTACTTTTATTGCAGGTCGATAATTTGTTAATGTTTATGGTTTACACATTAATGGCCTTTTTACGTAATGATAAATGTCGCTTTGGCTTTCTGGATGTCGTGACTGAAGAAAATAAGATGGATTGGAATTAAACTATTTTTGTTTTATAGCGCTGTGTTACTTATATCACGTGGATTATATTCATGTTGTATGTCGTGAATAAATACTGTAATGTTGACGTTATTGTTTCTGTAGTGCTGTTATGGGGAATTCCTTCGCTGGAAGATTCCCATATTTCTTTGACGTCATTCATGCATGTGGTATCTTACGCGAGAATACTTGTTATTTCGTCCCTGTTTTAAATGTCTGGACGAACTTAACATTACATGTAAATACAGCTTAAAAACGACAGAATAAACATTTGTTGCTATGACGTTTTAGCTGGGCGTTTCTCATGTGCATTTATATACAAAAAAGACACAGCAGCAACATCAGCAATGACCATCAGCAACAATAGCGATAACACAACTAATACAACAAATATTAAAAATAAATAAATGATATTACATGCAATAATAACAACAATAGCAGCTAATTAAAGAAAAGCACCAATGGATACAGCAAACCAGTTCATTATCCACGATTGTTTATGTAAATGGTGACAGTCAGTTGCTGTAAACGTTAGCGTCCACCAGGTCAATGATATACACAGATTTACACTCACTGTCACCTGAACGCTGTATAAACACTTAGTCACATTCTAGCGGTCTACTACATTCTACGTCACTGACACCGGCATTAAAATGGTCGTTACGTCGACGTGAAACTTATCGTGGATTCGACGCCAAAAAGTGGTAACTGTGAAAAAACCCTCATCTGATACTTTGGCGAGTTTTGATATTCGGGCAGTTTGGTACTGGAGTTAATCAAGAGTTTGAATAAACAATTACGAGAGTTAAGGATTGTGTTACGCCAGCTGTAGTTCATTGCGGTCTAAAGATGGTGTGGTGATGACCTTAAGCCTACATGCCACTGTCGTAAACTTCTAATCAAAGACTACCTTGACCGGTTTAGTTCACAAAACTGGAAGATCATTGGTCAAGTTAAGAAATGGAGCTGTCTTGTTGTGGACAATATAACAATGCAATAATAACACACACAGATATGTTTACAAAAACGGAGTACAAGTAAATATAAATGATACATTATAAAACAAACACGAATGAATAAGTGATCATCGACACTTGAACCTTTTAATTGGACAGGTTGTTTAAGCAGGTTGCAGTTTGTTGACAGGCGAGAACCAAAAACAAAATGTTGATTAAAATTATGAGTAATAGAGCCTAGATGCATGTGTATGCATTTATTACAGATAATCGTCTTGCCAATATACGAGCCGATAGGATACCGTCAACTGGTGTTTTTGTTGTTGTTAACCATACGTTGTGAAAAAAGCGTACATACATGTGACTACAACAAACTACGTTATGACACCGAGTCTTTAAGCAGCATACCTAAGACCTATTATGCATGGTTGTTTCTTTGGTGAGTTTAGGTTCACGTTGACAGGTATAAACTGGTTACTGCTTTATGTTGTTGCTAAGAAACCATACATGTACATGTTTATGCAAATGTATTATCTTTGAGTAACGCCTTTGTGTGTATGTGTGTATGAGGAAACCGAAGAAGTCAGGACCTTTGAGGGAAACCAAATTGTCCTACATTTTGACCACATGACCTTTCCAGGTATCCGACCCTGGGGGGATACAATCTGGACCGCTCAGCTGTGGGGGATGAACGTACATAGTCTGTCAGTAAACATTTAGTCACAGCAATGAACGAACTCTATACATGCCTATATTTGGAGGGATTTATGTTTTACATTGATATATAACGGTGAGCACGAAATGATTCCAGAAACATTTTTCGACAATTTCTCATTTGAATACTAATCGCGTCTTAATGTTTAGAACTATCGAAGTACACTGGAGTCTAGTAATTTATGTACAGTATAGGTGTTGAATAATTTAATCACAACACTCGTAAAAAATGACAGAACGATCGAAACAGAATGGTGTCTGTCTTCGTGTGTTAATAAAATGAATCAAAAACTAAAACCTGAAACTAATTTGAAACTAATTTATGTTTGATGAACACTAATTAGGTCGTCTCGATTAGCGTTATTTGTAATGAGATTAGTCCTCCAGATCTCTCAGAATCAAAATGAAACTAACACGTTTGAATTATTGCGTCTGTGATAATCAATGAGTAGATATCAAGTAAAAATCGAAAATAGTGTCATTTTGAATAAAAATACCTATGTACACTACACATGATACCACACAACTATATGAGACAATTGAAATAGTTTGATGTGAACATGAAAAGAAACATTTGGACCCAAGTATATGTTATATTTATGAAATCTTAATGGAAAACGACATGAAAGTAAAACACTTGTATGACGTATTGTAATTTTACACTTATTCAATGACACCTCTATCGTCGTGTACCTTTACGACAATAACTACCAGACAAGTCGCTCAAACATAGTTTAGTAGGTCATACTTCTGCGAGTCTTTTTCTAATTCAGCATTTGCATTGTCCTTCACAGGACCCTCATCATCTGAACCTTCACTGTCAACTTTCCATTCACCGATATTTTCCACGCTTGCAACGCTGAAACTTAAATAACGGCCATAGTTCTGATATAGGTGTCCTTTCTCGCCCTCGTCATTCATAGCGAGAAGCCAGTAGCTCAGACAAGAAGAGAATTTTAAACTGGGCAACTCGCTCTTTTTGAATATTTCACGGAATATAAACTCCACCCATGGCATCTGAAAGCGCTCATACCCAAGCTCACCGAGAGATTTGATGATTCGTGAAATTCGCAAATGGTTGTGTTTGGACCTGGAAATAAATACGATAGACATGACTTGATAGGTTTAAAACGATTACAAAACAAGTAATAACAACTTATACACGTCATTCTCAAAGGCACCGATGTCTATGCTAGTGTTGCAGGGAACTGGAGTACACTGGATAAAACCAAGCTGTTCGACTTGATGACCATATGACCACCTCATATACCGAGGCTGAGTATTGAACCCGGGTAGCGGCGGTGAAAGCTACACAACTAGTATTTTAGATAGTCAGCGACTATCAATTATCCTAAGTACGTTTCTGGCAAACCGGACAATGATTAGCCATTATTCGCAACTTACGGATATACACAATATATAGACAACTTCAAATTCGAAACAGAAATATGTGAATTGTGTTCAACAGTTGTTGCGGGGTCAGCCAGTGACTTATTTAAAGAAAGCCCCGATAGATAAACCATATAATTTGTTGTGTGGAAGTAAACAATGTCGAGAGACCGCCGATACAGTAACCTTTGAGGTAGTGATTGACGGCATACCGACAATTCATGTTTGTCATTTATGTTGAACAACGTTGAACTTTGGCAATAAAGTTATAGACTGGGCAATATACTCACAGACTTGTAGACGGACGGACGTACGTGTGCTCAATCATACACCGTCATTGCGACAGCGATATTGAACTCTCACACGCGTGTTCGAACCATACAACCATATATAGCTCTGGAGTCTTGCAAGTTTCACTATATGACAACCTTAGGAAATATTCCATAACGCAAGGCTTAATGTTAAATGTTAATCAAACCATAACGCAGATGTTTAAGATTGAAACAAGCCGAGTTACATATACATGTAGCAAGAAAAGCACGGACATAACTGTTGTATTGTGTTAATATATCCATACTTGTTGAGATGAGCGTATCTTTGGTCCCAGTGACGTTTACACCTTCTTACTGTGCCGTCCACATCGCTAACAAGTTCCATACCATAGAAGTCTAACATCATCACATACGCCTGTAGTACTCGGCCATGAGTTGTACTGTTCTCTCGGATAGCCTTAATGTACAAGAAAAAACATAATGGCATAATGATATAAACAAACTTAGATTTATTTGATCTTTATCACATTTAATTATCATAATTCATGTAATCCAAAATATAGGTACAGTACACGCATTTTCCCTAATCGTTTACTTAGAACATTAAACAGTTCCGTGGTATCCGTTTGTTTAGACTCATAAAGGTAATCTAGGTTTAACATGTTATACTCGGAAGGGAGACTACATGCTTGATATAATGTAAAAACTACATTTACATGATTGTCTGTCACACACTTACTCTCTCATTACCATACATACAAACTATATTCAAAGTAAATAAGCTTTTCCAAACGTTGAACTTTTGTCAAATAAAATGGATGAAGGAACAAACGGTATATATTGTAACCTCTGACCATACATACACACGTCCGTCTGTCCGTTCGTGAATCCGACTATACCGAGGAGAGATGTGTTGCCAACTTACAATTGTCTAATAGTTTGTTTTATCATATTCAGTACGTTCGCATACATGTTCACCATCAGGCGCTTACGTACACGTGTATTGTTATATTATCCAAAGTTCGAATACATGTTCACCATCAGGCGCTTACGTACACGTGTATTGTTATATTATCCAAAGTTCGCATACATGTTCACCATCAGGTGCTTACGTACACGTGTA
>ENA-OREC01001352-OREC01001352.1-marine-metagenome-genome-assembly--contig:-NODE-1352-length-12270-cov-13.576724_pt1 | contig 12270 bp, 10 predicted proteins | sample MGYA00248626_ERZ508543 | MGnify/ENA primary metagenome ERZ508543 (study PRJEB26211, sample SAMN05518279) | marine metagenome | isolation source: Puget Sound, Washington, USA | host: Bankia setacea... | reverse complement strand
TGTGGAAATGTAATATTCCACTTCGGTAGAATAAACTCTGGAAAACAGTTCCCACGTTTGGTTATATGTGAAAGCACACACTACGACAATTGTAAATCACCTAGAAAGCCATGCTTTTAGATGTACACTATTGTGTAAATCTCTGTTTGTCATCTTTTTTAATTAAAACTTATTTATTTCAAAAATTCAAGAGATTTTCAAAAGTTGTACAAAGCAGTGTAGAATATTGTAGACGCCTTAAATTGGTTTCATTTGGAGAAAATATAATTTAATAGAAAAAAATGAAAAGAGACATATAAAACCAAATATTGTAATAAAGGTATACAACTAATTTAATCAGTATCTGTGTTCAGTACTATTAAGATTTGTTAGTCTGTATTAATTTACCTAAGTCATATTCATTGAAGATACACAATTCTCCACATCCGGAGTATGCACTGTCCAGTGGTAGAATACCTAAAAAAAATAAAAATCTATCAAATCTATAAGTATAACTACAAAACTCAAAGTGAAAGTTATCAATGATATGTATTTCTATTGACGTTCCTTATTTTCATTTACAAATGTATTTGTATGATTTGTGGAAAAAGTAAAGACTCTATTTGAAAATGTAAACTTTGCTAACTAGTGCAACACAACTTCAGTGTAAATACAATATGTACAGGGTGCCACAAAATTAAAATAAAATTTTATGGAAAAATCTTGTGTAAATCTTAGTTTGTAAAATACTGGTACTTTAGATAAAGGTAGATGCTTTATCATTATTATAGATTTATTATGATTTTGAATCCAATTCATTAAACAAGCGTCATACCAACAACTTCATCGCCTACTCTAACATGTGTGACATTGTCCCCTATCTTCTGTACTACCCCAGACACATCCTGGCCCCAAGGGTAAGTAGATGTGCTGCCCTCTGGAAATATCTCTCCTAATATCTGAAAACAGTTTCAACATTGAGTGATGCTAGGTGGACATTTACTGGCAACAGAACAATCTTCTGGTTAATTCAAATCCAAGTGAATGGTAGAATATGCATAAGTGATAAACTAAGCCCATGATCCTTCTGCAGTTTATCAGATGGGCTAATAAATATCACTGAAGTTGAATACAACATGTCAAAAAAATACCTTTTGTTTTACCAGAGAGAGAGCACAGGCCTTGACCTTGACTAACACTTGACCTTGACATACATCTGGAACATCAACCTGTAAAATATGCAAATCACACAATACATAAACAAACAACAACAACTGAATTAGGAGAAATCCATAATCATTCACAAGCAACCAATATGTATATTATAACTGTGTTTTTCTTACTAGTCTATGTGTAGTTAGTCCCAATGTAACTAAAATACAAAATGGATCTAGTTTTAATAATGATTTTGTATCTATGTTTAGTGAAAGATATCTCATTTTTAAATGTAACAACTCTCCAAATGAAAAAGATCAGTTAATATCAAAATTTGAACAATAAAATATTTCCAAATCAAGAAATATAAATCATTGATAAAATAACATATAATTTATACTTACATCCTTCACTGTGAAATTTACTTTAGGTGTTGCAGTTTTTGCTATTTCCTTCACAATTTCTTGGCGCACACACTTCATGGTTCAGCTTTCTATAGGGATAGTTTGATCAGTTCATCATATGTACTTTATACACAGCCAGTCCAAGCATTTATCTTAAATGTACCAACATAATATTGGGATGTATATAAAGGACAAAGAAAGACTCAACACTGTATAAATTGCACGCTATTTTAAGCGAGTTTTCCTTCTGTCACCAATATAGCAGTACTCATGTATATAGTTATCAGTACTATATAGCAGAAGAATCATATGAAAGATTTCAGGTGTCGATTTTGGTCCTAACATCAAGATATTTCTTAATTTATCTCTTAGTCCTACACATGTTATGAGGCAATTGTACATTCAAAAGATAACCATGTTTGATTCAAATAGAGTTCATAAAAGAGCGGGGTAAATAATTCCTTCACACCTAGGGGATGTACCTGGTCTTTTTTACATATCAAGTATCTTTAAATATACCGGTAACAGATTTATTTTTGAGTAAAAAACCCACACAAGTCAAATGACTTGGTGATTCTGCTCAAACAATTACAGTAACTCCTCCTCTGAAATAAGCTGAAAGTATGTTACATAAAATATATTTGGCCACATTTTATACAACAAGGAACAGAATTTAAACAATGCAATGTTATTAATTTCAACAAATAAAAATACTTGTGTCAGATTGTCAATTATCTCCCTTGATTTATTTGTTTACAAGTCTAACTAGCATAAAAGTTTTTATTCTATTCCAAAATCAACTCGTGCATGCATTTTTCCCGAGCAGTTAATTATATTATGTGACAAACATGTTAATATTCGAGTAATTTCTTTAGTTATAAAGAAGCATTGCTGAAAATGGAAAATGAAACCTGAATTCATTACTTTTTCTACTTTCATATTCACACCGGAAGTTGTTGGGTCACTCCCCCTTCTTACCCACAATTCCAATTCACATAAGGCCGACAGCCAACATCCTGGGAGGATCAAAGTGGTTTAATTCGTGTTTTTATCCGTTTATCTCTGGTAAATTTGTTTAAAATTGATGTTTTACATTTGCACATTGATAGTTAAATGCACAGAAATCAATGGTTTAACGCGTGTCGGCGATCGTGTCTTGAAAATCGATTGCCATTAAAATTTGACAGCCAATCCAAAATCATCATAAATTTTGCATATGTCGATTGAATATTTTTCTCGTTTATGGATGACTTAAACGTGTAGTAGTCGTTTTCTCGTTCTTGAATGGTGTTAAATAAAGTAGTGAGTTGGTGTCTATGTGTTTAAAATGAAGACAGTCACGACTTCATTAAATAAAAGCAACTGGAATTGAAAATCTGTCTTATGAGTAAGAAATTCTAGAATAGGTGGGTTGGTTTACAGGACCTTTCGTCTGTGTCGTTTCGTGCCCAAAATGGTTGCTAAACGTCGTATATATATAATGAGCAAATAATTATTTTTTTAACAAAGTCTTTCATTTATTAATGAATTTTGAGTATATTTAATATGTTTGCTGTACATAATAGATGATTTGATTATTTAATATCTTTCACGAGGTTGTATTTATATTTAGTTGTTGATAACTAAATAAGATTAGACTTGTTCTATTCTTTACTTTCTATGCTATACTATTGAATAAAGACATGCTTCAAAGGGTTAATGTTATATAGGTGGGCGAAACGTCTAGGGGCAAAACGTACACATCGCGAAAAGACTTTGGGTGCGAAATGTACAGGTCGCAAAACAACCTGTATAACCAGGTCGGTTTAGGTATGGCATTAGTCTTGCTTTTTTAAGAAATGTACTTCAGCACTGATGTTATTTAACATTACTTTTTATAAACAGTACCAAGACCCAATCGAATTGCGACTCTCACATTGTCGTTTTTTATGACAGACACTGATGCGACGGTTGTCCTGTCAGGACGGCTAACAATGTAACATTCTAGGCTAGGATGGCCCTCCCACTTTATATAGTTAGAGGTGTATTTCTATGGATCCATTAGCCTCTGTTAAAGATACATAAAACTGTTCTTACTGATAATATATATACATTAATCAATAAAACTGTTGGTTTTTTTTCAGAAATATTTGTCAACTTTAATTGTGTATCTCATGGGTAGCGAGTCAAATTGTGTAGTCATCATGACATATCTCTTTCACACCACTGAATACATATAAATGTTTAAAAAAAATAATTTGAAGCTAGTGTGCTTCAATAGCTTCCCAGCGTACTCTTGCAAAATAAACATAGCAGAATTAAATTAGCATGTGTTCATGTGTGTAAACAATCACGTCACTCGTATATAACACTCATTACTGTTTTCATTGATAGAACTATAGATTTGGTTTGATTCTTTTATCAATAAAACACCCATAAAATCACTTGGGTGAAAATACTTTGATATTGTATGTTCTAGCTGCAATCTTTACTCAAAATTTAGTTTACTCTATGTTACACTGATTCATTTTAGTGAAATTGAGGGTAAAGTTTCTTGATCAATGAAACGTCAGGGAGCATTTTGAGGTTTGAACTCATGTCTGAGAATAGTGAGATGCATCAACGGAAAAATAATCGGACACGACAACTAATGCACCAAGCCACCTCTTTTGAGATAAACTTCATATAGTCATGAAGACTTGCCTCACATGCATTCATTAAGAATAAAACAACTCATTTGTTAGGGCACTGAAGTTCACACCAGTGATGCCAGTAGAAAAGCATACTGTCTAGTTCAATATGTCATATTCAAACCTCACAACACCATAAACATTGTTTAAAGGTGCCCTTCTAAATCTTACATGAAACTCTTATTATATATATTTCAGATGAAGTTTACAAATAGCAGATGTTGATCTGAAGAAGGTGGATGAAAAAAAAACATGGCAGCAGCTGCAGGTATGATAGTGTATATCTAGAATTGAAAGTAAAAGTAGACATTAATCACATGGAACTGGCATACATGTATGCATTCAACATATGGTTAAAATTAAGATCCGTTGAAACATTATCATTCTTGCTATTTCAATATTTATATTTGGTTATTTGTTTGTGACAGGTGGTGGTGATGCTTGGCGAATCAGTGGAGAAGACAGAACCAAACATGACTCACAATTCTTCTCCCTCAAACCAGTCAATGGATATGTCACTGGTAAGCTTAACTGCTAATGTCTGTTCTTTAAATACACTATTACAGTCAGGCATCAACATAAGTTTAATGTAATAATAAAAGTAATGATATTTAGATATATTATTTCTAAAATATGAAATGAAATGTTGCCAACTGGTAGTACTGCATTAGAATTTTTAAAGCAGTGGCTTGGAAAAACCACTAGACCAAATGAAATTTTACTAACCCAAATTAAAACTGTTGTAAGTGACTGTGAGTGAATAATGGTGCGGTATTTTTACATGTGACTTGTCATGTCATCATACAAATAAATAGTAAATAGAAAGCTGTTTCCTGATGTTTAATCTCTCGCATAATCTTATCAAAAATGGAAATAAAAAACAACTTCCGACATATCGCAGACACTGTCACCTTACCCAACATCGATTCAAGTCACCTAACCTCATCCATATACAATGATTTCAATCAAAACAACTGAAAACAATGACAATAGCGGACGTCAATTTTGAATTGTTATACGTTTTCGCGACCATGGAAGTCTGTGCATTCGTATGTGAGCCATTTCCAATCACCAGAATCAACCAAGATTTTCTGCTTGAGATGTAAGTGTAAGATATTAAAGTTCTTATAGAACTCATGAGACAGTAGATATTGTGTTAGGCCTATTTAGATCTAGTTGGTTTATAAGTGAGTTGACTATGTTTGGTTACGAAAATATCAACGTGAAAAGGCATACGTTTATGCTTCCTATGCATGATTGTCTTTGAAGTATACACACCTTATTATTGGACTTTCTCTTTAAGTAAAATGTAAGAAGTTGTTTTATAAATGCATCGGGTTGTTGAACAATGCTAGATCGACTGTTTGTCCAACGTATTGAGCTGCCATTGTACTAGCTTTAGTACTTGTAGAACTAGACAGCAGTATATCATATGTGTTTATTTTCATTTGAAAGATTGAATGATCTGATTTACACTATGTAATAACATTGTTTTTGATTTGTATGCTGTATACAATTCACTTCACAATATCAAACAACCCTCTACATGCTGAACATCGTTGATCATGTTTTCTGGTCTTGTTTTCCCTCCAAAAATCTCCCTGGTAAGCATAGCCATATTCGTGTTTGTAATCATACAATGCTTATGGTTACTTGTTTGTTTTTTAAAGCACACAATTGTATTTATTAGTTATAATTGATCTGTAAAATATGAAATGAAATTGAATAGTGCAACGATATGCAGCGATATTTACCTTATCCATTACAGCATTGTTCATTTGGCAAGTGCACGTCACAGAGCCTTGTTCTCGATACACAAGCCAATAAGTGATAGTGTGTCAAGGTTGCTTCTAAAAATAGTACAAACGGATTGCCTATAAACATTCAGAGAACTCAATCGACAAGTGCGGTCTTTGTTGCCGTAATGTTGATTTTTTCATTTGTTTAAAGTGAACTCTTTGGTGAACATTTACCGATTTGAAACACGACCATTAGGTCCAGCTAGCCTCATTTTACCGCTCGCACAATCAGGCTAGTTACTTGGATTTTTTACTTGCCTGATCAGCAAACAACTCAACCAGGGAGACGGTCGAGTGGGTTAGGTCGAAGACAGAGTACTGGCTTATCTTTTAGACAGTTTTAACAGCTTTAAGTCTACAAAGCTGAAAGAAGAGCAACTTATCAAAATACATGTAATGATGATGATGAAGGTGTTGTTGAGATGGTATAAAAGCTTTGATGTGTCGGAATCTAACTAAGAAATTGGTTCAAATAGAACTCAATAGGTTTAAGTACTTTTTATTTCAATTCAAACTGCACACTTGTAACCTGTTCTCAAATTGGATGGTTATTAATTTGAAACAAAATTTATTGAAGGCACTTTTGTAGTTTTAATCATAATGTTGTTTGGTTTTGATTACAGGTGAACAAGCTAGAGGCTTCTTTATGCAGTCAGGGTTGCCTACAAATGTACTTGGACAAATATGGTAAGGGAACTACATAGCAAACTGTTCAAACAATCACTCGCTCTAATGAACTGTTTCTGATCAATTGTTCTATGAGTAGACAATATGTAATTCAATTCATTAAACTTTATCTTGGGATGGTGATCCAGTAAGTTTATGACTGATCTAATTGACTTACCTAACCTGGGGCTATCTAAACAAATATACAAATACATACACAATTTAAGCAAATGCAAAAAGTAATTGAGCATTAGTTCAAATGAAAACGAAACACATTTATAAGTTTCAACAATGACTGCATCTAGATTTCTTGCTACTTTGAACTCTTAAGTGCTTAACCTTTCTTGTATGAATTCATGTGAAACAATCAGCAGTGAACAGAAATGTTATAAACAGAAAATGGTAATTCATTATACTGTTGTGAGATTTAGATGTGCTAAAACTTGTTAACTAGAAAACTTGTTTACTAGCTAAATTCTATACAGTTAAATAGAAAGAATAAATTCTTGGCATTGGTTTACTGTAATTTAAACAAAAAGGTCAAGTGGTCACCATTCTTATGTTTTGCCTCATTTATGTAATGATGTTGTAATGGTGTTCTATATATATGATGGAGTTGACAATGTACAATGAAGTTTCTGTTTCTCCTTACTTCCTTATTCACTGTTCCATGTAGAGATTGTATTCACTGTGCTTATGTCATCAGAGGAAGTTTTAAGATACAAGTTTGAAGCTACTTGTATATATATGATGACAATAGAATGTACTACTTTTAAAGCTACTGAATACATCTTACAAAAGTTGTCAATTACCTTTTATGAAACAAATTTAGGGAATATTTTTGAATGCAAGCCTTTGGCTATATTGCTAACGTTTCTGGAATGAGTTTTAAATTTGTTTATAATAAAGTGACAACTAGCGTAAGATTCTTTTTATCGCATTTTAATACACAGAAACCTCCTGCATGTTTTCTCACATCTGTGTATTTAACCTGCTTTCAGGGGTCTTGCTGATATGAACAATGATGGCAAAATGGACAAGAAAGAGTTCTCCATTGCCATGCACCTTATCAAGAAGAGGTTACAGGGTTACGAGTTACCAAAGTCCCTTCCGGCCTCTCTGAAAGCTGACCCTTCACCAATGGTGGGTTCATTTGGGGCCATGCCAGCACAACCTGCTATGATGGGGATGGCACCTGGCATGGGTAAGTAGTGTGTAGACATATGGATAAAATAACTAGCATTCCTACAATAACCAGATAATGCTCAAAACTTTAAATCACTTACTAACTTCTTAACTAAAGAATTTGAATGTACATGTTGAGAGCAGGTCTTATAGTGTATCTATAATACCAGTTTAAACAGAACTTGAAAACATCAAACATTCATTGATACATTCATTTATAGGGTAAATTCATTTGCCCCCAAAAACATTTTCATGGCACTTATAAGCAGCTGAAATGTGATTTGTTTGCCTCTATGCATTCAAGTTGTCAGGATTTGAGCATTGTCTACACTTTACTACACAACCTCTGCTACCAGTTTTGATGTGTTGTCCTATATGAAATACTCATAATTGTCCCTTGTTTTCAATTTCAACTGCAAGTAGAGACTCCTGATTTCTAGAACGGCTAGTTTCATGTCAGATATACTCATGCGATCTTTATAAAATGTTTAACAACTTGTTTACACCAACTACTACTGAGTCCTAACTATGTCACAGTTTGTAATTATAAAAGTCAAAATCACTAGCACTTCCTAATGTTTGTATTTTTATCGACCATTCCAAACCTTATTTACCCCACAAAATAGCCCATATTATACATATGCACTTTGTTTTCACTGCACCTCCCCTCCAGTTGGAATGGTACCTTCCAATTCTATGGCAATGGGTCCCAGAATGCCAATGATGGCTAATGGAATGCCACAAATGGTGGCGCCACCTGGGTATATGGGTAAGTCACAGTTACTGATTCAAAAGGTGGTTGGTACAAATCCATAATCATTTATATATTGCTTATTCACAATTATTGTTCTTAGTTTTTAACATATTTTATTTCAAATCTTCACATGTATACAATAGGCATGTTAAAATGGATAGAAAAAGGATCTGGTTGAAAGCTTATAATAAGCTTCTTTAAACCATCTTCATAAAATATTGTACTTGCATAAAGTGTTTCTGATTTAACTTCAAATCTATCATGTAAATGCTCCATTGCATTGAAATAAAATCGTCAAATTGTTCATCCCCACAAGATATATAAGAGCTATAACTAGGAGAAAGAGTGAAAACCAATCTCAAGAAGCATAGGTTTTATTATAGTTAAACCAAGGCAGTCTATATCGGTAAATAACCGTAGAAATTATGTTTTTAGACTGAGCTTATTTTCTTTGTTTGATTGCCACATGCCCTGTGTTCAGTTTTGATCCTGAAAGGTACACCAGTGATTTCAAACTTTCACTCACTGGTCACGTGTCAGATCATTTGTGAACATGGGGCAAAATGGCTACCACTTATATAACAATGACAATGTATTAATAAAAACACCTGTTCCTCATATTATAGGTGGTGGTGTGCCAGTAGCTGGTGGGTTTGCAGGGGCTATGCCAGCCAGACCTGGTGCTCCTCAAGGTGTACAAGCTGCCAGGTGAGTAAACAGTTACATTGGTGTTGTTTCTTTCAAATATAACATGATTTATTTCTAATCTACAAAGTTACACATTTAGAACAGTTGGTTCAGTTACCAGAGAATTCATACCGGTGTTTTTCCTTCATTCAGCATTGTAATTGTTCACATCACTGTATTGTTTTCCAGTGTACCAGGTATGGCCATGCCACATTCGAGCAAACTGAAGTATACACAGATTTTTAACACAAATGACAGAAATAAACGTGGGACATTAACAGGTAAAACATAACGCACTACCTTAGGTATTGGAATTTCTCTCTTAGCTTTGCTCATGTCGTCACAGAATATACTGATTAGAAACATAGATAGACACAACACCTTTGTTTTTATTTGAATGTCAACAATGTTTTAAGCAGTTGTTTGACTCCGGCAGTGCACAACATGTTTGAATACTAGTAACAGTTTTTTAATAAATTCAGAAAAAATAACTTCAATTAAAATTTAAAACTTCTTTTGTTTTTAAGTTTTTTTATAAGTTACTTTTGGGTTCTGTATTCAATATAAGAATGCTTGTTAAGCTCAGCATGTGTTGATGTACACTATTTGTGTTGCAGGTGTTGAAGCTAGAGCTATTTTAGTGCATACTGGTGTTCCCCAACAACTTCTGGCTCAGATATGGTAGGTACATAACCCATTTACTTCCTACAATGTTGGTCAATTTTCATACTGTATACCATGACCTAGTTTACACTCCACAATTAAAAGATTCACAGTTTTATCTCAACTCTCAAACCTTCAATATAAACTTTTATTGGTTTCAGCTTGAGAGGAATTTCAACACACAAAGAGATATGATAAACTAAAAAAGGACAAAACACAAACTGAAATTGTATCTATTTCAATTAATAATCAGAAAGGTGTTTAATGTAGATATCAAGATAAAGGATATTTAATCAAATGTTAAACTTAACACTGGTTATCTCAGCTAGATTAACAAGTCTGTGTTGACATTTTGTTACATTCAAACTTTTACTTGTGTGATATATGTAAATTTGTAATGGCTATATAACCCTGAACATAGACCTAATCATGTGATTAAATATGGAATCTTTGAAAACTCTTCAGATTTACCAGCAGAAAGCAATAAACGGTCAACCACATACTATAGGGATCAATTTGTCTGTTTTGTTTTGAAGGAATAAAGAAAAAGTCCATTAATTTAGCAGTTCTTAATATTAAAGCAAGTTACCTCAGGTAGCAAAAAATGTTATAATATTAAATGGTTAAATAGTTGTATTGTTTATATAATTCATTATACTATTATATGGATCTATCATTGCAGGAACCTGTCTGACATTGACAAAGATGGTAAGCTAGACTGTGATGAGTTTTGTATAGCTATGCATTTAACAGACCTGGTAAAGATGGGTCAGATGTTACCAGTCAAGATACCACCTGAGTTAATGCCCAACAAGGCACGCTCTGGTAGCTTTGGTGCTCCTTTACCTCCACCACAACAACAAGGTAAGCAGCTACCCTAATGTGTACATATAGTTGTTTATACAGTCAATATATGGATCAGCACTGTTTGCAGACTTAACTACTCAACTATTCCTCAGTATTAAAACTTAAGAAAAAGAACAATTGCCATCAGTGTTTCATTATGATACAAGCGTATAATTGAATGTCTAATAGGATTAAGTTAAAACAATAACTGCTCAACTGTAAACACAAACATCGACTTTGTATTCAACTATCACATTGCAGATACAATTTTTGTCGGCTGAATCATTACTTTCCTTTGCATGATAAATGTAAGTGATTGTGAGAAACATTGTCCGGTTCTCAGACACTACAAGCACTTCTATTACATCTGTAAATGTTTAACAATATGCTCACTATACATTAAAGTACAAACACCATTAGATTCACTTGTGACTTGATTATGTTTAGCTGTAAACATTCCAATATATTTTTTCCATATATTTCAATATGATATGTAATGGTTTAAAAGTTTATCAGTCAGAAAATATGGAATTATACAAGCTTTAAACTAAGGTAAAGTTTCCTTAATAAAACCAACCTTGAGTTCTACAAAAATGGTCTTAATAGTGAGGCGTGATTACATTTGATTCAGCTGTTTAGACTGAAAATAGGTGTTCTTAATAGTGGACTGGTCTTTATATATAGTGGTCTTTGTATTGAGGTGTCTTTTACTGTTATACAAAACATCTTGTCCATGTTGTAGTGGCCCCGGTTACAGATTCATTTGGAGACCTGGTAGGAGGTATGGGAATGTCGGCCCCAGTACAACCTGTCGCTGTGACCAATGGGGAGGCCAAGGTAGAGGATCCTATAGACATGTCACCAGGTAACTGTGGATACATAACCATCAGAGTGTTGTTGTTAAAGGAGAATTTTTATAATAGTGTTGCTCTTTAAAGAGACAGTAATATGTAAACAATTCAATACAAACACCTTAATTTAATAAGGCTCTGAATAATGATTTAACTCCGATGTGTTTGTAGTATTACATTTCTTGGTTATAACATTCAGTTGAGCAACATTGCTGAATTTTGGCCTTGTATTTGAACTTTGACTTACAACCACTGATGTCTGATGATAGCAAAACTGACACTTGGTTTTAATTTCAAAGAACAGTTTACCAATAAGATATAATAATGATACTAGTTTGAACAGTTTTGTTTTTGTTAAAATATAAATACCAAATCTAAAAAGATACCATAGATCTAAAAATGTTTTGTTTCTTGTTGCAGTTACATTTGAGGATCGTAGAAAACAGAATTTTGACAAAGGTCAGGCAGAGTTAGAGAAACGTAGACAAATGTTACAAGATCAAATGAGGAAGGAAAATGAAGCACGGATGGAGAAAGAAAGACAGGAACAAGAAAAGAGAGATAAACAAAGGTTAACTGTTAAACGTATTTAAGTGGATTTTTTAGTGAGCA
>ENA-OREC01001351-OREC01001351.1-marine-metagenome-genome-assembly--contig:-NODE-1351-length-12275-cov-14.767339_pt1 | contig 12275 bp, 3 predicted proteins | sample MGYA00248626_ERZ508543 | MGnify/ENA primary metagenome ERZ508543 (study PRJEB26211, sample SAMN05518279) | marine metagenome | isolation source: Puget Sound, Washington, USA | host: Bankia setacea... | reverse complement strand
TTCACAGCTTGCATTGTGTATACCGCGATCGTCTGCTGATATTTTCACACATATTATACTGGAAAAATATTTGGGAGTCACACGGAGACCACGTTGACAGTTGAACCTTCGAAACTCAAAAGTTTATTTTCCCTTTTTTCAAACATTTAAGTGGTAATATGTAAACTAATCATTTGCCTTAAAAAAGCCAGTTAGACATTCTCTTAACAGCAGATTTGCATGGTTATCCTGGCTACAGCCGACTCAAGATGTCATTGATTCAGACAGACCAACGGCTAGCATTGAATGTAGAATGTAGTTGACAATATTTCAGTGCAACTAGATTTAGTTAATTTATATTTACCTCGACCCAACAAATCAGAAAATGACCCACATGCAGATATGTTAGCCTAGTAAATTAATTTCTTTTAATTTAAAATGTTATTATAAATAACAAATAAAAAACCTATGTAAGTTCATGCTCATAATGTTTTACGTATTCTTCAAACATTATTTATGGAATAGGACATTCTTTTGATTTAGAAAAAGTTAGTTAAGGATTAACATCATCTAAGAATGTATAATAAATGACTGATGATGTTTACCTAATTAATTGATTAATTATGAGACAAAGGAACAACACAGATAAAAGAAAAGTACTGTAATGAGCAATACATGTTTGTATGATTATTAAAGTCAATGTTTGGAATTACAGTAGTCAGGTTATTGACAGTTATTGTAATGATGATTACAAGTATACATGCTTGCATGACTAATTTTCTAAAAATATTACATATCCATGATGTTTACCCACCTGTCTGAAAACAAAAGCTGTCATTGCTGTCCTGTGGATCAAAATGAAATATTCTGAGAAATATTAGACCGACAGAAGCTCCCCCCACTTGCTTACCTGTTCACTGGGTAATTATCCTGATAGAAAGCCTTTTGTTGAAATGGAATATCAGAATTTGAGTGTTAATTCCGCATTTTGCTGATATATTTGTCACCTGTTTTGTTTATCGCACCTGAAGAAACGGTGTACAGGTAAAAAATCCAAAGGGAAGACAACTCCATTTAGAAACTACTTTTGCGAATAAGAAAATCACGGAAAACGTTTTCTGTACTGTCAAAACTTTTGACGAATATAAGATTATCGGAAAACGTCCGTCTGACGAAATAGTGCGCAATCCATGCGTATTCGTATTTCATCACTACATGAAACGTTTTAGTCATTCAACGTATTTCTAACGTTCCTTAAGCTATATAAATGTCAGATTGGTAACTAAACGTCAGTTGGAGTATGGATGTCCTGAAGTGAATTAGAAAGAATGGATTTACAAAAAAAATGTGTGAACTAGACGTTGTCTGTTAAGAATATGAAAGAAGTGTTCGTTACTTGAAGAGATACGATGGACGGATGCTGGGACTCTAAGCGTGGATTGCAGGTAGGACTTGTTTATTATTTAACGTTGATCTACTAAGATTGTTTACAGATTCAATTTGACTGAAATATTAAACCCCGGGTCTAATCACGAAACTATCAGTGTTCAGAGTATGTTGATAAAGTTATAGTCGTGTACCATCTTTGTTTTGTGATAACCTAGTATCCGCACATTTCCCACTCTAATGTTCAATAATTATTAATCATTCGCATAATGTATCCCCATACAACGACTCGAATATTTGTGTGATTGGTTTAGATCCATCTCTTTTCTACTGGCTTGTTTGGCTATAGTATTTTGTTTTCTTGAACACAAGCATTTTTAACTAGATACATTGTATATGTGTTACAGTATTACAGTCTCATATCGTACCTTTTTACTGACGTAACTCTGTTGTTTTCAGTCATCCAACGTCCCGCACATTTTGAACCATGGTGTTACCTGAAGTCGATCACTAAGACAGAAGCCCTTTATTGTGTAAACTACAATGTTTCCAAGGAATGTACAGTAGTTTATGATGGCTTCAACTAAAAACCCACCAACCATTTCAACAGGGTCTTTATCATCATCACTGAAATAAACGAGTGTCGATCTTCTCGCTCTGTCAGCAAGGAAATGGCTAGAGCTCTATCAACGTAAATATGTAGGATACGAATATCACAATCGTGGAAACGTTTCACCATTTTGAATCGTATCGTCTAGATTGTCATGCGGGTTCTAACAAAACCTGTATACGTTTTTAAAGAAACAGGATCACGTCCGCCAGTTATTTCACGCGCATTTTGAGCACCGTCTGTAACCGAGGTGTTGATGTCCACGTGAGCGACGTTCTGCCTCACTCAATCGCTAGTCTAACCTAATCGTTACACGTGTCAGTATCAAATACGAGTATAGTAAATCGCATATTTACAGTGTTTCTGTTGTTTTTATTCGTTTGGATTAAGGATGTATGTTTACATAAATCTCATAAAAACTATACATGTATAATTCAAATGTTTTTAAAGGAGGTACATGTATTTCAGAAACTATTGTAGATCTAGACACCTTTGCTTGTATATATTTAATTCTAATTTATTTTCTTTCCACTGGGTATAATGTAAAGATTATATTTGAATGTTAGTGTAACATTGTCCTTTGATTTTTAGATATCATTCATTGTTGGACATGGTTTATAGCACCTTTAGTATTGAAGACTGTATATAGAGAATCAAAATATGTAAAACTGGCAGCAAAATGCAACATAGATGCAACTTATTTGTTCTATGATTGTTTCTAAAACCATATAATATTGTTGGGAAATGTGTACAGGTAAGATTGTTCTTTTAGATTCACTCAAAATACATCATGTATCCATTTGATTAACTGTTGGGTAAGCATTATCAACATTTGCCAACACTAAGTATGCTGTAGAACTTTGACTGATCCGTATTTATGATATATATAGAGTGCCTCTTAGATGAGATATTTGCATTGATATATGTAACAGAAGGTTTTCATAGATTTACTTGTTTTGTACACTAAGCCCTTGGTCCATAACTTGTTCTCTAGAAATGAGAAGTGGTTTTACTATAATGTCTCATGTATTACTCTGAGACAAAACTGTTTTTATGGATGGTTGAACTGTCTATGAAACAGTTGTCCAGAAATGTTGAACTCTCTGGATTTGTGAATGTTTGAGTTCATGAGTTTCCTCTATCATGTGGTAATGTCTCATCTGGTATAGGTTTATACAACTGGTTGTACAAGCTATGTATTTAAATAACACGTTTCATACTATAGTAAGGTATTTGAAAACAAAACAAAGACACTAGAAATACAAACATAGACTTTAATGTCCTTTATCACAAGTCAAACAGTTTGAAACAGTAATATCAATGTACTATCTGCTGAAATAAATCTGAGAGAGAAAACAAACAGGGTTGATAATAATGAGCTTTGAAGTTTCTTTATATACATATAATAGGTAACTCTGTAGCATAAAAGTAAAATAGTAATCTACTGTGAATTGTATACTTTACTTGATGCTAAAACATTTCATATTTATATTTAACTCTAGTTGCTATGGATACAATAATTCATCTGACCAAAAAGCAGAAAATATACGCTCATTTTCTATATAAGCACTAACTTCCTTTGTATGTAAAACTTTACAAGTTAGCAAATGGTTAGCCTAAGGGCGGTGTTTTGTATTGTGAACTCATTGTTTTACATTGGGTACTTAATTCTCGTGGATTTTGTTTCTCAGCTCAGCCACACAATGATGTTTAAGGAAGTGTACACATGTGTATTAATTTAACTCTCATCTACAACTTCTTTTTAAAGAAAACAATAGAAATTTAAGCCCAATGAAAACAATAGGGTTCCACAGTATGTAATACTAAGTGTTTATACAGATAAGGACAAGAGTAAAGTTAGAACTGATGAACCTTTAGGCTTGAGAACCTCACCAGTTAATTACCATGCACATGTAACACTATATATGTACTATAGCAGTATGAACAGTGTACTCTCTGATGTACATAACAATGACTTCATGACACAAAACAGCACATATAATGTTGCAATGAGATATATTGTAGAGTAACAGCCAGACTAAATCACTTGCCAATATTTCTAATGACATCTAACTTAGTTTGACTTTCACTCTTTGTATTGCAAACACAGAACGATAAACAGATAATATATATTTGTCTCACAAAAAAAAGATACAATATACTTATGACCTCTACATGTACATGAACGAATGGCATATTTATAATGAAGCCAAACATTATGTACAGAACAGTTATTTTCTGTACAGATTTACGAACAATTAACTTTTTGGTGCTATTGAGTAAGGAATGCAACACATAAAACAAATATAAAGTATTGCTACATGAACGAAGTTGGTTTCTAGTTAATATTATCTGTACATTTATGTAGAAAACAAGAACGTCTATCAGCAGCTAAATATAATGAACAAATGTGGAGTCAGACAAAGGGAAGAAACCCCTAGATAACATTATAAACCACAGTTATTTCCCTTACACTATGTTTCACATGTGCACTAATGATACGTTTAATCCATTAAAAACCTTATTATAAAAGTGTACAGTACATTTTGTATCTTAGTTTATAATAAACTACATTATTCTACTAGTGTAACAACAGAATCATGATGTTAAAAATCTAGAAGGAAAACAAAAGTTTATCGGAGTATGTTGAAAGGTTGAAGGGTTCTACAAGTTTTATTATGAGATAAAACAAGAAACACAATTACTTTTAAACTTGTACAAATGTATAATATTATGCACAAAAAGTCAACATAAAAAAGAAACACACTCAACATTCAATCCATTTATCGAGAGAGGTGAACAACTTCTTTACTAATAACTTAAACATACATGTAGTATATATATTCTGTTTTTACTATGCTGATAGTTTCAAATAGTAATTAAGAGTTTGAAATATGCAAAAACAACGAAAAACTCAAGATACTTCTGTGTCCTGTTAAGCAATTAGTGGCTACGAGAACAAACACTTTATACTACTTCTAGTACTTGTGTTTATTACAGTTATTATGGTATCTTGCAATTCCTATATCATGTCTCCATAGCAACACATTCTTAAATTACAGAATGGTGAAAAGTAGCCAAAACGTTAGATAGATGGCAGTATAGCTCTGTAGCAGCAAGTGTTATTAGTGAAAAAGCTAGTTTGGAAGGGATATGTCTCCTAGGTTCCTATGTATGTGTATATCAAACACTGTCTCTACAGAAATAAAGGTTTTGTCTAAGTCAGCATGGTGTGGTACAGGGTTTGTCACTAGGGTTTATTACATACTTTGAGTGGAGCTTTCAGGCAGGAGAAGCAAATAATATGGCACAATGAGATCCCACATACAATCTCACATACGAACACAAGCTCCTGTACAGTATATATAGATGGAGAAATGCTTGCTAGAATTGGACATCACTGTATCATCATAGCTCAGAGACATTCTTCCGTACAGTTACTGTATTCCAGTATATTTTAAAAGCTTCCAATAGAAAACATGAAGTATGCAATAATGTTCTACCCAATTGTAATAATAAAAATAAAAGTTCATTAGTATTGTAATTGGCTGGGTAATGTGAATGGTCCATACTGCATGTCATGTTTTGTGATGTAACATAAAACCCTTATGGTATAGATTAGACATGTACATCTTCAATTTAAGCATGGGTTGTCAACAAAGCAAGGTAAAACATTTCAAGTAATTAAATCTAGAGAATTAAAATGTAAACATTCTAAGTAAAACGAAATTTGTGTCATTTACAACTTAAGTGAAACAAAAATATAAAACATGTAAACAGATATTTTGCACCAAATTATGACTAATATCCATATTTATAGTTTACTCTTAACAAGACATGTTAAGCTGCAATACTGTAACATAACTACGGATTGTTAATGTGTGTAGCTGTAAACTGTGTGAGTGTGTTTTTCTAAGTGCACAAGTATGCAGGCTTCTGGTGAAATGTTTGCTTAAAAATGTGCTCTATAAATTAGACATAATTGGGTGAAGCATCTTGTCCTCTCTCTCTCCATGTCAACAATCTGAACATGTCATTCAACTCTTAATTAAAGAACAAAGAAAGAAAACATAGAAACGCTGGGTATTCATTTATTTTGAAAAGGAAACTTAAGCTCATATTGATATCTAAAAAGAAACATCTGTATTTCTCAAATACTCAAAGCTGATGTTAATATTTATGATGTCATATTCATCTTTCTTATCTGACATTAACATTTGCAGCTTGTTGAAAGATCATGTTAATTTTGGTTATAACAGATTCTAACAAGATTTGATTTTTAGCAAAAAGAACAATCAACAAAATCTACACTCTTTGGTGAAATACGCACTGACCCTTTATCTGCACTAACTTATACGCACTGTGGTATTAACTTATAGAAAATCAGTCATAGTCGGTCATAGTCAAGGATCTGGTTTTAATCTATGAGCGTACAATTGTCAGTGTTTAGTGAATCTGGATTGGACGCAAAGATTGATCATCAACATAATGGGTAAAGATAAAAAAAGAATAAGTCTTGGTAACCTTTCTCAAACCACACAAAATCACCTCTCATACATGTACATGAACTCAGTAAAGCAGGTAATGTGTACATGTGAAATTCTCTGTGGACGACAATGTACTTTATATATACACACAATCACAAAAGCTAAGCACCTAAAATGCTGACAGTATCTGCATTGCCATAAACTGTACATGCTAGTATCTATACACAAATAGTGTACTACTCAATGTTGTAACTTTTCTGTACAAAATATCAGTTTTACATTTATGATTGTTGGTATGGCATATGTACATAGAGGGGTGAGGGAATGTGAGATAATTCTGTATACAAGACATATATCCAAACACTGCAGTGTACACAAGTCTTGTCTATATATATGGCTTACAGGGAATTTAAGTGTGATTTGTTAAAATTTCAACCAACTTGAAAAGTAACAACTAAAACAATTTCAAACTTATTTTCTTTGAAGTTTATCTGATTTTTACCTCACAGCAAATTGACAGAGAAAGTAAGAATCATTTGTCAGTTTTTTTAATAAACCAAATTCAGTAGTTATTTTACAAAAAAAAGCCAAATTAAAAATAGAAAACAACTACACTTTGATCAAGTAGTGAACACTAGTTTGGGAATAAAACCAAAGTAATTTGTATACTAATTTATGTAAAATTGCCTTTTACTGCACAGGTTGCACAAAATAATGAAAGAGTTGCAAAGCAAAACTTGACTCTCTTTTTACTATTAAATAACCTCTGTTTCACTTAGTTAGGGTTAGAGTAAGTGGAGCGAGTGTTAAATTCTCACTGTTTTCTCGCTATATAATGCACTATTGGGTTTTGTGCATGGCTTTCTAGACCTTGTGAATATTTTTTCTCAGTAACTTAAAAAGTTTGTCTAGAAGTAATACTAGAATATATTACAAACAAAGTAGGAAGAGTTTTAATTGGTCTTCAAAATAAAAAATGAAAGTGGAGGACTGTTAATTCTATATTACCTCTTCTCTAACATTTTTTTATTTAAACAAGAAATGAATATAAAGGTCTTCTAAAACAAAACCGTGATCACACTGCACTATTTGGTAACATATATCTGTATCTGATGTATGATTGAATAAACTACTAACACACAGTTCATAGCGAGTATAACAATGTAACAACATGTACAATATACTAACAAAGCTACATACTTTTATCACAATATCTATACTCAGATATAAATTCTTCTTTTTATTATTATAAACATATTCAAACAGTCATGACAGCTAGTACACCTTATAGTTAAGCTTTCATAATGGTCACACATCTAACAAGTCTGCACATGGTACCATTACCATAGACTGCAGCATTAACTAATTCCACATTGTATTCAAATGTTAAAACATCTTTGCAACCAAAATATATTGTTTAGCGACACTTGTAGGGGTGAACAACATTTAGAACCAGTGTAGATTTCACCTACAAACTGACATGTGATGAAACTAAAGAACTTTTTTCTGTTTTCAATATTTCTATTTTTATAAACTTGCAGCGAATGCCATTACCATCTTAAGTGATCATTGAGCATACAAATCCAAACAGGTGTTTTTTGTGTACTTTTGTTTTCAAATTTAGGGCTCAAAACCATGTATGCTGAGACACGAAAACCATCTTGCAGTACATGGTCACATGGTAATAGTGTTATCATGTTTTGCCTCCCCTACATAAGACAGCCAGGTTCAATTACAAGTTAATGCACACACTCATTACTTTGTGTGTTTTATCATCTACTGTAATCTGTTAGTCTGTATATATAATGAAGTCAAATTGCTGCAATTGCTCCACAAATTAAATGCTCTGTCTGTCACAGAAGTTTCAAAAGTAAACAGTACAATTTAGTCAGCTTAGCTTAAAATGCATTGCTTTTTTTTACTTTTCAGTTGCCTGAGTAGGTACTTCAAAAAATAAAAATGAACATTTATGTGTGTAAAATTAGCTTGTTACTTTACTGCTCAGCTACTCGTGTTGTCACAAACACTGGACACTGATGAAGCCTATGTTAGTACATGTGTACCGATGTTAATGATAAATTTACTTGGCCAGCACATTACAAGATAGCCAGATAGTCACCTTTGCCAGATAATACCAGTTACCCTCACCGTTTTTAGAGTAATGGACACGTTTATAACATGAACACTATATACAGGCTTAATGAAAAATGAGAAACAAAAACGGTATATGTTTGTAAGAAATAAAAATACTCTTAACATAGGTATATAACAACAATCTCATTAATATAACATTCATGTGTTTGTCATATTAGTTTGTACACTATACCCTATACAGCAGGGTGAAAGCAACTATATGGGTCCATGATTCTCATCATACCGATCACGCTCCATCTTCATGTACATGTCTTTAGTGAGCTCTCCAGTGAGAAGTTGCTCTAGGAACGGTTTAGGTGACGTACTCAGTGACGACTCCCCGGACATCTCTGCACGCTTGTTCCTCAAATGTCTCTCTAGCTCAGACAGACAGTACTCGGAAGTCTGGGTCTGACATGAACTATTTCTACAGTTTCTATTCTGTTGCCTGTATAAGCCAGCTAAACCATTGTCTGGTATTGTCTGAGATCGTGACCTGTTCTGCAAGTTGGCACTGTTCACTGATTGGTGATATACATGATCATGTGAAGAGCTGCCGGCAGACCCAGTGTTGGTTGGAGAACCATTAGGGAAGAATGAAGCATCACCATTGGGTGTCATACAGCTGTATTGGGAGTCTGTACTCATAGGACTGTGACATTGGGATATTGGAATATTGCCCTCTAGAACACCTGATCCATCACGATAATTGTCATCTTCTAGTGTCTGTGTTAGAGAAGGTGAGCAATGGCTCTCTAGAGAATTGATTAATACTTTAGTAAGCACATCAGAGTCTGACGTATCCATGAAACTATCATCACCATTTTGTAACTGAGAAATGACTGAATCTGCCTGAGCATCCAATACAGTATCCAAATATTGAATGGCAAAGTCGGATATTTCATCTGGAATACCTGATAAGCTGAGAAGATCATCACTGTTATCAATGTGGAGACATGTATCTTTATCAATCCCACTACAAACCCCTGCCCAACCATTCACTGTACTTGGTACATCACATGGTGGTGATTCCAACTTTTGAGCACTAATCTTTCCCTGGCCACAGGGCCCTTGATTCACGGAATGGCTCCCTTGCTTTGAGCAAGTCTTTGAATTATTATTGAATTGTATTCCAAATGTAGGTAAATCCTTTGGTAGGTCCTTTTCAGGCATGGTGAGAATATTTCTCAAGACAGAACTGGATTTCTGCTCAGTACGTTTCTGTGAGGCCATCAGAGGGCCTTGTCGTGATGGGGAAAACTTATTATTCTGGCCGGGGCTATGTACAAATGTAGACACAGGCGGCTCATTCTGACTGGTCAGACTCTGTATTGTACTAAATATAGCAGCCATATTTAGCTCACCATTCATAGCATCTTCTGATGAGAAGTTCTTCAGCAATGTATCCAACACCTGGTCAGCTTGATCTACTTCATTGTTTTCACTCTCAAACTGGTTTGTGGCCAGATTTGGACTTGGACTAAATGCAGGCAGCTGACATCTTTGACCATTGGCAAACCCATTCCCAAAGTTGGCCTGACCTGGCGACACTAACTGTGGACTGAAGTGCCCAGAGTATGGACTGTTGGCGCTCTCATAGCCTGGGTCACTATCACTGTTGGAGAAGTTACTACCACAGGCTGCTTGTACTGGCTGGTTAAGCTGGTCCATTGGTTGTTCCATGAAGCTCACACTGCATGCCTCAGCCACTGGTTGGGGAGAACCATTGTTAGACAAGGTACTGGTAGATGTCTCTGGACTGTCCAAAGCTGCTGCATTCAAATCTGAAAATACAATAATCACAGTTACATCTATATGTAGTAGATTGCTTCTTACTGTCTGCAAAACTCAACAGAAATGGGGACTTCTTAGTTGTTCTCAGCTTAATTAGTTCATAGCTTTATTTCATGTTTGTTAATGGGCACAACTCATTTAGTACGCCCATCTCATATAGCTATTACAGAAGACACCATTAGTAAAGTAACTCCCACACATGTGCATAGCTTACCTTTCTTGTGATGGACATTTTCAGAAAAGCTCAATATGAAACTAAATCTACTGACTAAACACATCATTTCCAAAGAAAAAGTGTTCAAACTAAGAAACGCTGACATGCAAAAAATATTTTTTCATCCAGTATCATTCTTTTCCGTTCATAATCGTACCATATGTGGTTAACTCTATACAATCTTGGTTTTAAATAAATTTAAATTACATATGTTGTCCACCATAGATCTAGTCTCAACCTGTTTGACTATCTTCTCATATTCTGATATTTTTCATTAAGTGACACCTAAATATTCATACACTGATCATTTTAGTAGAGCAAAACTATTCATAAGAAGTTCATATCTGAAAAATCACACTCACAATAATAATGATTCCGATCAGTTGGTAGACGTTTGAATGACATCATGTAAACTAGTAATAAGTGAAGCGTCAATAAGACTTGTCTACTTGCTTTACAGAAAATGATTCTAGACTTGTTGGAGTGATAAAAATCAAACCTAATTTTTAAAAAACTAACATGTTATACGTAGAATTGGTCTGAAATTACTAAGCTGTCACGTTGATGTACAGACAATTTCTTTGAGTGAGTATGCTACAGAATTAGCAGATCCTATGTGATTGATAAAAGAATCAATTATTGGAACATTATATCAAGGTATTTCCATTCTCTCATTGTCTTGTTTCCATGGAAAATGTACAGGTGCAACAGTTGATAGCGCACGAGGACAGTTGAGCGGATGTTTGTATACGTAAGATGTAATGACAAAAATAAAATTTGGGCAAGAAAATGGAGAACTGAGATGAACACCCACATGAAGACACTGTTAAATATTATAATTGCTATTACAAACGTGGGCAGCAAACATTCAAACATTTTAACCGAGAGAGACTTAGACTTAAAAATAAAAAAATTTACTAGTGGATATTTGAATACAAATTATTTCATGTTATTTAAGACTTCAAGGTATTTATCAATATATCATTCAACATTGTAACAGAGGCTTATCAGTACCTGACACACGTTCTTTTCGACTTTTCACTTGATTGTTTCATATTTCTATTATCTATTCTACCACTGAAAACAATGCCTTTGAGCAGAGGAAATCCTTAGGTATGAATGGCAATCTATTTCACAGGAGGCCTCAGGAGTGTTGAAATGTTTGCCAGGTCAATAATGAAAACTAGGCAATTAGTGTTAGTATTAGTTTACTTTAGACTATGTTTATGTAAAATAATTGAAAGAAAACAAAGTTGGCATTAGAAAATGTATCAAACTAATGAAAACATCAAATTAAGAGGTTTTGAAAAATTCAAAATGAATCTGCATTATCATGCCTTCTTGCAGATTTAAGACGGTTTATGTACATTTTAGTGCCATTTGAGCTTAAGCAAATAGAGCCTTAAAAGATCAAAAGTTCAAAGATGAGTCAATAAAATATCAGTCTTTATGAGCTTAAGGTTTAAGTGCAATTTTGAGATTTAAAGGATTCAGTGGAATTATGAGCTAGGGATTCAGTACAGTATTGAGCTTTCTTTGAGTCACTGTCAATTTGAGCTTAAAGGAGTCAGTGCAATTAAAAGCTTAAGGATTTAGTGCAATTTTAAGCTTTCAAAGATTCAGTATTATATGAGATCAAATTAGTCAGTTCAAATTTGAGCTTTTAATGATT
>ENA-OREC01001350-OREC01001350.1-marine-metagenome-genome-assembly--contig:-NODE-1350-length-12276-cov-12.538323_pt1 | contig 12276 bp, 6 predicted proteins | sample MGYA00248626_ERZ508543 | MGnify/ENA primary metagenome ERZ508543 (study PRJEB26211, sample SAMN05518279) | marine metagenome | isolation source: Puget Sound, Washington, USA | host: Bankia setacea... | reverse complement strand
ATTTTCAATACAGTTAAATTCATCTGATTGTGTTGGCTTGAAGGGACTAAACAGCTATTTCATAAATTGTACAGACCTGTTGTAATAGCAGAATTGATAACTAATTTATCCAATGAAACAAAACATGTTTAATGAAATTGTGCAGCACCCATAGCAATTACAAACACACAGGGGGACACTTACATGATTTTCTCCCATGGTGGTCTCATGAGTATATGACAGAACACATGTGAGAGTTTATCTAGGCCATCCTCCATGCCAGAGTCGTGCTGGATCTGCCAGAGTCGGATAAAATGGCCCATGAGGTAGCGTAGTGTAGATTTGTGGGCAACTGGCATGAGTTCTACCAGGTCTAACAATCTCTTTACAAACTCTGCATTGTCACTGCCACATTTTTCTGTAAGCAAACAAAGCAACACATGTGTAATGTACTTGTCTAACACTAACACGCTTCCATAAAAAACCCTGTTCAATACACTGTAGCTCTCTAGTTGTACCTAAGCTATGCTACTTTCATGAAATGTTAATTGATTTGGTAATTCTGAGAGACTACTGATTAAGCGCAGTTTTAATGTGTTCTCAATGAGTCAGAATCCTGCTGGTATGAAATTGTCAATACACACTACACTCTACACTGTTTTCTTCTTTTACGGTTACTTGTTTTTTCCTCTGGATGAATGACACATATATCTTACAAGTATATTAACGTGGTATATCAACTAATGGATATATATCAGATGTAATATACAAAGGCACACTTACTGGCAGCATCAATGAAGAGTCCATACATTTCTACAGGTATGACAGGGTTAGGTAATTCACGGAGATATTTTTTCAAAGCACCAGCCACACAGTGAACGTTGAAACTTCCAAGACTAACTGAGGTTGTCTCAACTGCTGAAATAAAGACAAGTTTTAGTAAAGTTTTAAATATTTGACACTTTTTACAGCCTTTTATACATCATCTTATATTGGAGTATACAGTATGCCCTAAATCGGTTTATTTCAGATCAGAAGAAAAGTGCAATAAAATGTAGTTCTCGTACAAGCAACTTCACAATTAATAGCTTCCCTACCTACTGACTAAACCCTGGGAGAGCCTGATACTTAAAGTACATAACAATGGCAGAACAATCTATATTGAGTACATAACAATGGCAGAACAATCTATATTGCATGAGCAGAAAACAAGGCCAGTACACAAGCACTCTATAAGAACTGCACTACAAACATGGAATTGATTACAGGCACTTTGTTCACGCTCTAGTAGTTCCATTAAAAAGACATGCACGATCACAGTGTTTATGACACAGGTTATTGGTGCACTGGTAATTAAAACAATTTGCCAACTGGGGTAATTCTTTTACCTTTGTTAAACGTAGCTTTAACTTCATTGATTTCGTCTGTTTTGGCTGAAATTCGATACACACTGAGCGCCTCTGATTCTGTAATAACAAAGTACAAAAAAATGTTGGCTTTTGTATAATATTCAAGTTACTACTGCCTGATTAAACTATAACAAATGTGGTTTATGATACTGGTACTTTTGACTGACCGACATAAAACTGAAAAGCATTCTTTTACTTTTACGAAAGCATTTAACCAACTTTCTGAGTAATTCACTTGAAAAGGAAAACGATACCACAAAAAATTCACGTTTCCTTTCAATAATTCACAAAAGTACATGTAGTGAGATCATTTGTTTAACTTCATTAACTGTGGACAATAACTACACTATAATTTACACATTACTTTTTGTTTTAATTGTTTTATTTTTTGCTTCTAAGGAATCTTACTTACCATGTGAGCTACAGGCGCGTTCAATTTCCTCCACACATTTTACAACAACCAATGGAGCGTCTGTGTGAGTGCGCGCCACTTCGTCTGACAGATCAGCCCCAAATACAGAATCTGGAGAAAGCAAAAAATAACAATCTTACAAAACCCATACATAGTAACATACATTCTAAACTCTTAATTCTACCTCTACGTGTAACTTCAAAATGTGTATTGTGTACAAGATTGACTAATTGACTATTGAATAATGGGTTAGCCAATTTAGGGGGTTGTTTATTTCATGCATGCACCCACTGTTCACGTATCACACAGTATTTCGAAATCTTTCCACATTATGAGGTGCACAGTCAATTCCAGTAGTCTCCCTTTGCCCATTGCTAACACTCAGTAACCTAGTAACCTCATTGTGCTAAATCTGTACTTCCACTGGCCTAGATCACACAAAGGCACACACCGTGCTGTACAAGTAGGAACAGGCTACATATATCTTCATACAGCAAGTTATACACTTGGACCATTATCAAATACCGATGTACCTCTCAAGCTGTTAACCAGGCAGGCATAAACAATTGTGCCTAAGGAAATAATGATCTTAAGTTGGCAGTTTTAACTTTTTTCCATTTCTCTTAAACCAGGTAAAAAGTAAAAAAATAAATAATATCTGGTTTAAAGACTGTTTACTTGTTTTTCCCTATAATTCTAAGTTTAATATAGCAAATTGAGTCAGTATATGTGTTGGTTTCCATTTTCTAAACCTTATATATTACTCAAACCCATGCTAAAATCTCTCGAAAATGTTCATGAAGGTTAAACAAAATAGAACGATACGGACATTCAGATATATCACTTTTCATACATATTAACAATCAGTAGTGAATCAAACACCTTCTAAGGCAACACATGAACAAATTTAGCTAAAAGTTGTGAATAAAAACACTTACTTTGTGTAAAGCTGGCTCGTCTACATCGTTCCAACTTTGGTGTACTGCATTCTGTAGGTTTATTGGTGGAACAGTATCGATGACTGCACATACCACATTCTGAGGAAGAGAAAAGATAGGAAATATAAGTATATGTTCTACAAAAACTGCTATATCATGCTCACATTAGACGTGTAGGTTTTAATAATATATGCAAACTGATGTGTGACAACGATAACGGTATACTTTCTAGATTGAAAGTATACAAGTGAATCCTCAAAGGTATGAGAGCCCTGGATTTACTGGTTCACCATACACATATATATATAAATACGGGCCTGATTGATATCACATTACCACAGTATTATAATAAACAAGAAATGGGTCATTAACTATACACAAACCAGTCTCTCAGTCTTTATATGCCTCATAAAGTATTTTTTCAGTACCCGTGCACCACTGTTCACCCACATTCTGTCTGATCTGTTCAGCCTTGCAGCTCGTGTAAACCTAGTTCATAGCTACTTATAACACGAAAATGGGCCAGTAACCAAACGCCTTCCATTAAAAATCAATATGATATTCTGGCTGCGAATGTTCACTGGATATACAAGGGTTTAGTTTGTCTACTTTTGTCTGCAGGGAATTACTATCTAACACAGGATGTTATATTTAGAACAGTACAGACATTAGAGATTCAGTTACAATCAGGAGTTTGAAAATGGATACCAGTAATACATTAGTCAGTAACCAAGTCCAAAGAATTCAGAGAAAACCTTCCCAAAATCAAAACTTCTCCATAAATCTACACAGCTGAAACCCTACAACAGTGCCAATGAGAGTTGTCGTGTCAACTGGCTTAACAATTCTCCCATATATGGAAACTAATTCTTTGAACCCTGTCGCTTAGAGAAGACACTTTTTTACTTGTGTTCACAGCCTTTTTTTATAACTTTTTATGATCAATCTGTGAATTTATCTACAGCATTTATTTACTTTTCTTGGGTTAAAATTACAGACTTTTGGTGTTTGGGACTGTCTTATCTATTTTCCTTCTAGGTTTAGTTTTCAAGAAAATGCGGGCAGTCAGAAACGTCAACAACCTATGGTCTACCAGAATCATTCCAGCCAACAGGCATTATCCATACTTAGACACTCCTAATACAGTGTGTGAATTACAGACGTCTTTGTAGTCTCTGAACCTCTGTTCACCCCGGACATTGCAGACAGTGTAACTGAAATCAAATGAGTATGATTTTCTGATGCTTGATCATATGGTTGTTATGTATATATGAAGTAATTACCTCTACACTGGACTCCCTGGCGCATCAACCCATACAAGAACTTGTCACATACATGACACCGCTGCAGTGTTGTGAAGTTATATTCAGAAAACCGGTGGTTCTCGGATGAAAACCGATGGTTTTCTGAAGCCGCACCACCAACGCAGCTGCCTGCTGCTGTAATACAAGAACACAAAACAATGTTAAAACACACTCTTACTGTATATAACTGCTACATATAACCAGTGTTAAACATACCTGACAAGTATGGGACATTAATTGATATGAGTTTATATTTGATTAGTCCACTAACGCCATCAATTCTACAAGACAAACAACTTTCTTATGTAAATGTGGCGCAGAACGATGCTATTTTTGTCTATTTCATAGTAGTTATGCTAATAGTGTACTATTTCCATGTTACACCAGGGAATTAATGACACAATTGAGTAAAGCTGTGTATTGGACAGGACAGTCTATGCCTCACATCACACAATCTATATTGCTTCAGTCAATAGAATATCCATATCTGAGTTCTGACATTACACAGTGAAGCTGTTCATCTTTGAACTACATTTAGGAGAGTAATGAATCTAAATTTCAAAATTCCCTTGACATTAACGTGCGAAACTGATGGTACACAACATATGCCAAGCAAAGAGAAACAGTGCTAAATTCATCAAACTTTTAACACACTATTCAAAATATTTCTTTCGATAAAAAAATCTTTTCTCAAATAAAAATTAAGGTCAGACAACCACATTCTGTCAGAAACATTTTCCTGGTATAAATTGATAGAAGAGTTTCCGTGGTAACCATCAGACATGTAATGGTTATTAAAGCGCTTAAAATAGAATTCTGGCTCTCGGACCACATTTTTACTTTTCTTGGTTCTAGAGATTTGCCTTACTTTCAACATGTTAATTTTTTAATCACGCCATTTAATTCATCCCTAGAAATTTAAGACACTTATCAATATTCAATTACTTGTGGTTTGGTATTTAGTTCTAATGAAATTCAGATATTTGCTTAATGAATATGTCAATTAATCCATTTTAATAAGCAGTCACTTGGTTCAATTATGAAAATAAGATATAGATTTGTGTCTGACCCAGACCCATATCTTTTTTATAATTTAATTCATGATACTTCATTTTTGAACAGTCAGACATGTAAATCGCAAAATTATTGAATAACCAATATAAAAGGTCTTCAATGAGTCCAAGAATACAGTCCACATCAAGAATACAGTCCACATAGAACTTATAAGATCCACCAATGATGTATCCATTCAACCTCAGTAGTAACTTGTTTAATCATTTTGTTATAACCCCACTATAATTTTCCTTACTTTTGAGAAAATACGTCAGAAAAATTGGTCGTCTGACACAATAACACCGTTTTACACTGATGGACAAATCTCGTCATACAAAGTTGGACAACAGCTATACAGTTAGAAAGTGTCAACTTGTATTAATTCAGTTTAATGTTTTTGAACTGTAACTAGTCGTATTGATTTAGATTAGGTTACTAACAAAGCAAGGCAGACGAGAAATACGGTACAGAAACGATGGAAGACGTGAAGGAGGAAATAGTGAACTTGTTCTTACCTTCCATGTCGGACATATACTGGTCCGGGGGTGGGAGCGCACTGCTGTAAGGAGCCTGCGGATAGAAACGGTAAGCTGGGCTAGCGAAATCCACCGGACAATTACAATATACCTCTTTCTCGTATTGCATATTGTGACATAGCCCCAACTCTAATCCTTTACCACCACAATACTCCGCCGTGAAGTCAGTCAGAAAGGGATTTAGTGATGTCATTAAAAGTTTATAAAATATCCCAAATCATCAAATCTAAAATCCAACAAAGTGTGTTGCTCTCAACACGCGCTGAATCTTCATTAGGTCCGTGATTAATTCAACAACGAATATTCGAATATTACACTCAATTTAAACTCCAATTGTAGTAAATTCCAGGTTTATTTGTACTTTCATAACATCCACAAAGTGTCGTCTGTTGTTTTAAATCCAATTGAACAGTTCTGTATATTAATCCAATGAATCACAAGAGCATATTGCGGGCACGTTTTAACATTTAATCAAAGAAAAGCCGCCTATCTCCAATACACGACTGCCTCGCTCTGTGGTTTATTTGGCTATGACCGCTAGCTAGTTGAGAAACGGCGTGTAGGCAGTGAAGCGATAGATACTTGGCGAACAGCCAGCTAGTTTAACCTAGTAGCACATGAACGGCAGGTAATACATGCGAGTCGAGAGCTATGACCTACTTTGATGCGAGGCTCCAGAGATATTTTGACAGCCTATAGCCCGTTTCAGCAAATCAAATTAAACGTTTTACCTGTGCATTAAAACCCGTTTCAACGTTAGATTGGTAAAAGTTTTGCCTAGTAATCTTGGTTTTAAAAATACACGGCTGAACTAATGTGGTGGTAGAGGAGAGGGCCCTGTACACGAAAAGAAACATTTATAAAACATTACAATAAGCGTCAATAGTAAATAAAAAGCCACAAGGTAGATCTAGTTCATGTTGAGTGTGGGTTTGTAATTATTTATGTATGGGCGTAAGGATTTGATTGGGTGACATTAACGTTGGTCTACATAAAAAACAGTTGATGTATAGAACTGATACAAACATACATGTATATACTTTACTATAATAATTAGGTTAGCTGGAGGCCGGGGAGGGGGTTGGGGGATATATGTCAAATAAGTAATCAATTGTGACCCACATAGCTCTCTGTGTGCAATAGCTATTTTAAATGACAACTTCTTATCACTTTCTCTTCATCTAATATAATTTGAAAGAAATATCATTTTCAGATAAGCCATTTTTTCATAGACTTTTGTGTGTGGATTTTTGCATTTAAGGGCATTATGATCTGAATGAGTAGTGATTAATATAGGAGTGTATGATATCAAAGAAAGCCAGTTAAATATATTTACTGGTGGCTGGTAGTGCACTCATTTATCATCTTATACATTAGAAACTTTCTCCATGAATTAAGTTTAGCACCATTTCGATTTTATTTACCTCAGTGTTCTATCGATACCAAATGTGGAATACAATAATTTATAGCCAAATACCTCTTTGAGTTGTTCTGTAAATAATGATTTAAAGTGGTTAAAGTTGCAATTGTCATTCTCAATATCGTATATATATAAACTAATTAGAACTAATTCAACTTTGTAGATTTCCAGCAGATTATGCCGAGTTTGATTAGTTAGGAACACTCGGGGGACAACTTTTAATCTTTCTATACATGTACTAGTAGTCCACAGCTGGATATCAGGTGATATTAATTCTGTGGAATAACATTAATACCATATAGGCCCTGCACACAGTCTCACCGTATCCATGTATGTATTACAGATTGTCAAAACCAATATACTAATCCTGTGAAATGAAGTTTTAAGATCAGATTTGACTTTGGGCAATGATTAAATGTTCGTGTTTGACTGAGTGGTTTATGCCAGTCATTTGTATATTCTGGTCAAGATATTGATTATTCAAGAGAGACGCACTTGTTTGTGGACATTTTTCACACATACAAGACAAGAAACCAGACACAAAACATTTGCCACTGTTGCTATACGAGTGCCAGCTCAAAAATTCGATCAAGGACTCAACTTTTTTTACTTCTATAAAAATGGTATTTAAAAATAATTAAGTAAAAGAATGTGTCTGCCAGAAAGGGACAGCACGTGCCCGTGAAGGTGTCAGTTGCACTTCAGGGAAAAAAAGTCCAGTTAACACGCCAAACATACCGCCAGCCTTCTGCCACATCAAGTCTGCAGCATGCCTCTCGAACAGGGCAGGAAGCTCTCTCTCCTTTAACCAATTAATTAATGAACGGAAATAGTTGAAAATATATTTAGGAGTTTCCGTTAATATACCACATTCATTGACAAAACATAGCAGCTACTGAAGGGGGAGAAGGTTGGTGGTAGAAATGGCCCTTGTAAAGGCAAACTTATCCTACTTTCACAGTGTATTTTTATCCAGTTTGTCATTTTTGTGCACTTAAAGTGTTACGGATGGAGCTACTGGGCACTATTGATACAGTTTCTGCACAGCTCGAGCACTATTGGTTAACAAAATAGATACACTCTTAACGGCTCTGTCTGCTTGAGTAAAACATGCACTAAATTGTCATGACTGCAGTATAAAACATACATTGAAACAAAACTGAATGTGTATGCAATGCAAAGGATTATCATAACAGATTAGTTACATGGGTCAATAAGTAGCTCATGCTTGCCGACAGTTAAAATCAGACCTTAAATTGAGGGATTGACATGGATTAACTTCAACTGAAAGCAACTTGGCAGGCGATTACTTCAAGCATAAAATCTGCAAATATCCAAACCTAAAATCTGCAAATATCCAAACCTAAAATCTGCAAATATCCAAACCTCGTAGCTGCATAAACACAATGTTATTTCAAATTCCTCTTTTATGACAACCTGTTCTGTTCTATGTAAATTTCGATTAGATGGCTATACAGATATAAATGAACGGTGTCAAATTAAAACCGTTGTTTCCTTACTAGAACCATCCACTTCCTATAGTGATGTATGTTCCGCAAGGAAATAAACTTCCAGCTTCCTCTAACACTACAGTGGACTGCCTGACACCTATAATTTACATCTTTTTTAAAATAGTGGTTAAACATTCTAGTGTTAAACGTTGTGGCCTGAGGTCATTGTCTCTTGGCACTTGCATGTTTTACATAGATTAGAACCTTTTTTCTGTGACGTGACAAAGATGGTCTCAAGAGTGTGTTATGAGGGATCATAGAGAAGCGAATACAGTATCCATGGTGACATTTGTAGTGCAGATAATTTTAAAGTCAGGTTTTACTTCATTTCGCTTTTCTATTTATTCCGTCAAACATATATTTGTGCTAATTGTTCAATAAACAACTAAAGTGTATCCAAAAGTTCTAAAAGTCTCAATGTTATCATAACCAAAGACAAACCTGATCAAGGCTTCTCAGATATGCTAACAAATTTTGGACATTTAATTATGACAATTTTGGACATTTAATTATGACAATTTTGGACATTTAATTATGACAAACATTTAAAGTACAGGACTTGTACGGGAGCTTGGTTAGCAGTTACTATGGTTGCTGTATTTTACCAGTCTTTTACTCAAACTTAACACCATCGCTGCATTTTACCAGTCTTATACTCAAACTTAACACCATCGCTGTATTTTATCAGTCTTTTACTCAAACTTAACACCATCGCTGTATTTTACTCGATTCATTTTCAGTTTTATCCGTCATTTCTCCATGACTTGACGCTGACATCATGCTGCGATCATTTGCCAGTATCATGATAGTCATTTATTGATCAGCCACTATGATAAAGTACATCATCAAATATTCTAAGGTTAAAGTGATGTATGCAACACTGAACTCATTATTGAATTAAACATTTTAGTTTCACACATACCGTTAACTTGCCCTAAAAATGTAACCTAATTAAGTGAACTGTTTACCATACATGTAAATGATGTAACTCACTAGGACTTGCATCTATTTGTGACACAATTCGCGATTGTTATAAAAACACTTGCACCTTTTTGCCTCGCACGTTTCTTTCTAAAACATACTTGCATAATTGGGTCTCCATCGTGATCACATTGTAGAGTATGTGTGCATTTAAAATTAACCCGTTTGTCTTGAATATAATTAATACTTGATGGATGTATTAACTAACCCTTAGTTTACGCTCAGTCAGTTCTATATGTGCATTTTTGTACTGATTTTGCCAGAAATACTCAATAATCTGACATTGTGTGAAATTAATTATCTTATACACTTTATCTACCGTTTGTACACTTTCTTTCTCTTTGTTTACCACACATACATACTGTTATTCCATTATAGTTTTTGTGTGATAATGAAGAATATAAAGATTTGTTGAGTTGAGTTAAAATTAAACAAGAATGGAACATACAATTCATAGAGTTCATGACTCTCACACTTAATTGGCTTAAAAAGCTTTAAAGATATCTTCAAAGATACTTACATACAAGTTAGACACATATATCATTATGAATTTTTTAAAGTACATGTACAAGCAATTTAGTCCAAACAACTACTCACGTGTTCATACAGTTGCGTATCTACTAACTCTGCCAGCCTTTGACAATATTCCACTTGGTAAAACCACTTCTGTGTGTACATATCAAGTTTTGAAAAATCCTGTGGCATTTCTACTAAGTAGTCCATTTCCGAATATCCAAGAAAACTATGAGACAATTATGAAGCTGGTAATTAGGCAGTGGCTTTATATATAACCTGGTTAATAATACGGTTACTGTGCAATACTTTTACCTACTTAATGAATTTGTAAACTAAGTTGTAACCAAATTTCTTTTTCAACCTTGTCACATGCATTTCAATGATATTGTTTAGCTTTACACATGTAGTTAGTTTATTTAACGTAAATATGTTGACTGCGACCGATATACTATTTCTATAACAGTTCTGTCTGACGATGTATATGTTAAATGACTAAGAACTTCCGTCTGTATGTAGGTTTGTAGTAGTATAACAAGATGGCTGCCATATATTGTGTGTTTCTAGCTTTTTTTACTGGCGCTACATAGTTTAGACTAAGAGAGTATTTTTTACTTTAGATGTCAGTTTGTGTAATGAATTATGTATTTCTAAACATACAATAGTGATAGAACTCCTGATCACACATTGTCCACTCTTAGTTGTAATGTTGATATTTGCAATATAGTATATGCGGTGTGTAATGGTCGCAGTCCTTTTTGATAGCAATGGCGTTTGCCTGAGTTATAAAAAACATTTAAGTCCATTAGAAACTGTGTATACCAGCTGTCACAAATATTAAAACAGCATGACGGTTAACTCTATTCTACGGTATTGACATCACATTTGTGTTACTTTCTGTTGTTTATGAACTGTGATTTGTTGGTATATGGCATAACCGTTAACGTCATGTCAATGTGTGACAGTATAAAGGGTAATTAATAGTTGCAAATCTTGTTGTCACATCCAATCAAAATTGACGTCACAAAGTGTGTGTGGTAGAATTGTTCCATATTAATTGGTCCACAGCTGGGGTCCAAATTCTCAGTTCTGTGTATGTACATCATGCAGCAGTACACTTAATAGTCAAACAAACAAAAACATTACTTGATCATAGCACAATAATTGTTCTATTCCAACCCTGTTTCAATTTACGTGTTCTGAATAACAACAGTATGAACCCCACGCTGTATTTTGAGTTATTTCTATCCACGCTGTATTTGGAGTTATTTCTATCCTGTTTTCTATCTTTCATATGTTTACTGTTCTACATATGAACTACAGCACCACCACTGCCATCATTCTCTGTAACAATTAAGCCAACGCAGGAAATATTGTATATATATATATGGAACTTTTTAATGAACATAAATTGGTACTTGATAAATGTCATTGTTTAATGCAATCCTTCACTGTGAGGGAGATTATTGTAAAGTTTTCCATCATTTATTACAGAGCTTCTGGACCACTGGATTGAACTCGCGAAGTTGCTGTACTAATCAAATAAAGTGTAGGGTTCTCACTGCTTGGTTTGTTTTGCGTTGATAAACTTGAACATTACAAAGGAACACTGCTTTAATTTCACCACACAGAGTTTATTAAATTGTTTATGTTGACAGATTTGAGCAAAACAAGCCCCACATCATATAGCTATGCCAGAACCATACATATTCTATTTATAGTTTGTTACTTAAAGAAGCATCAACACTTTTTAACAAATACCCCTGAGATGTTACGTCAACGTTTATTAAAACTTTAGGGGCTAACTGCCTGTGCTGGTAAAGTGATGTGGTGTGACTTTGAACTGTCTTTTGTGTCTCATATGATTCACACATCATAATTATTGTCTTTGTCTGTTGTTTGTGAATCACACTCCCAATGAAACAACAGCAGAGACAATGGTATGATACTACTGCTGCCCAAATTTAACTCTACCCGCAGGAAAGAAGGTACCTCTTAGTCAGCATTTATTGGTTCACAGCTCTTTCTTAGTCTCCTTGTTTTGAGTTCATTGATTAGGGGTAGGAGTGTAGCTCAAACAATCAAGGGTGTGGTAACATATTGGGAATGACATAATGACTGCCCCGGGGGTGGGAGGGTGATTACTAATAACAAATTAGTTATTAAACTGATGACAAATTTGTGAATCTTTAAGCAGACATATTTCTTTCAACTGAGCCA
>ENA-OREC01001349-OREC01001349.1-marine-metagenome-genome-assembly--contig:-NODE-1349-length-12280-cov-14.709825_pt1 | contig 12280 bp, 10 predicted proteins | sample MGYA00248626_ERZ508543 | MGnify/ENA primary metagenome ERZ508543 (study PRJEB26211, sample SAMN05518279) | marine metagenome | isolation source: Puget Sound, Washington, USA | host: Bankia setacea... | reverse complement strand
TTTAGCTCTCTTATTGTGAGAAGTATTGGTGCTTGTTATAGAATCGTTCCTTCTACTCTCTTCTCTATTAGTATGTGTTAAAGAAATCCATATGTATTCTGTTCTGTTCTGTCTATAGTATACCATTTTGCATTTCTTTGATGGTTTCAACATTTCAATGGTCATACAGTGATCTGTGCATTAATGAACTAGTGTTGTTTTATAGGCAAGTGTCTGTGTTGTCAGAGAGAATGAGGACTGTGTCTGAAGCTGTCTCCACCCCTCCTGGTTCCCCTGATCTGTCTGGTCGTAAACCCGCGGTTCCTGGCTCACCTTCATTATCAGGTAGCAGAACCAAGCTGTCAGGGAGCAAAACTCACCTAGCAGCACATAAGCCAGAGGTAGCCAACGGGGTAAAAGCTCCAGAGAAGAAGGATGAAGAAAAGAAATTGATTGAAGCTGAGAAAATGGAAACTGAACGGGTATGTATAAAACTTGCTAGTAGTGGATTATAACAAGAAGAAATAAACATACCTTAATCTTATTTAACCCTTTGATGAATTAGAGATATGAGTGTTTGTCAGGGAGAGAAAAAGTAATTTGAATGTACCTTAATTTTCATAAGGTTAAAATATGAAAAAAGTTCTATAGATACAACACCTGTCATATGTAACTAATTTATAAAAAACAAACTTTTTGGATAAATCTGCAGCAAATTCAGCTTGATCTTAGTTTTCGAGTGAAACTACCATCAGATTCCATTAGCAAGTGTCCTATTAGGATAAGCATTTTTAGTTCCAACAAATCCTTAAAAGATTGGTCATTTTAAATAGGTTACATGATAAAAAGCCCAATATGTATCAAACATCTGGATTTTAATTGTTTGTATTGCAGGTAAAAATGGGTGTCTTTGCAGCATATGTGAAGTCTGTAGGAGTACTTCTAAGTATTGCAACAGTTTTATTCTTCATACTGAACAATGTGGCCAACCTGTATTCTAACATCTGGCTTAGTGAATGGAGTAACGATGCCTCAGAATATAACAGGACAGTTAATGGCACAATCATCATGGACGAAGGAAAACGTAATCTTAGACTGGGCGTTTATGGTTTACTTGGACTTGCACAAGGTGAGTTCAGACTGGTTTACAGCAAAATATAACTATGATATAATGAAAATAGATGGGAGTATATAACTGATACTTTGTTTTATATGTGGCAATGTTAAATATGGTCACCTAGCAACAGGGGCCACTTCAAATTTTAAAGTATGTCTGTTTAAATCATGTAAAATCTCCCCCTTTAACCAATGTTATTTTTGATTGCCTCTAATTCACAGCCAGACTTTTGGAAGCATCATCAGTCCAGTCCTTCTTATATTATGTTTATGTTTGAATGATTTTATTGAATGTTGATGTTTGAATAAATCAATGTTTCCAATAAAGACACTGCTTTAAAGTATAATATAGTCATTATTACAATTGACTTTTATTTTGACATTGATAGTTGTAAGATGTATTGACAATTACTGTTTTGGTTTATTAATGCTTTTAGCTAGATAATTGAAGAAGTAAACATTGGCATTTTAATGACTACATATTTTAAAATTGTAATTTGAATATTTTGTGTATTTTTGTGTGTTTAATTGCTGTTATTATTGCTGCTGTATATGTTTTACCCATTCATCATTGCACTATTTGTACCACATACACTTACATTTATAATCATTACACAGTCCCCTATAGACAGCGCTTCTAAGGCTTATATAATAATGTTGCAAATTGGTTTTGATGTTTTATATTGCTAGCATTAATGTTTTATTATTTTCTTGCATGATTATAGATATATTGAAGTGCTTATACAAAACCTTACATGATCTGATTTACAAGATTGTCTTTAGATCTTTAATCGAAACTTGCATATATATGCTGATTTAAACAATTTGAGACCTGTCAGAAAATGTCAAAGCCCTGATGTACAAAAACTAAAATTTAGTTTTACATAATAATTTAGAGATATCATTACTGTTACCCACAGTTGACATTTTGTGTGAATGGATGAGGCTTAAACACGATGGACAAACACTATGACAATCTAGAGATATTCACACTACTATATTGAAGAGAAGGTTTTGTACAAGCACTTCAATCCGTGTTAAATATAACTGGTTATGGGCTAGTCTATAACTCTGGCAAGAAATGAAACTATAACATAGTGATGAGTTTAAACAAGCTATAGCTCCATAGTACTGTTATATACTTTATCATTACTGCTACTACCTACACCATACACTGATATACATGTAAATAGAAAAACTAATTTTAACGATATTTCTTATGATAACAAAATATTGCAGTTTTTTCATTTCTTGTTAGAACTATGTAGCCACTGTTTTACCACACTAGCTCTATTTGCTGTTTCAAAGTCTGTGAGTTCACCGTGTTTTCAAACATGTCTTCTTTCACATATTATCTCCCCTTCTCTACTGCAAACATTACAACACACACATTCACAGTGGCCAGGAAAAGTATCTTAATTTATATGAAAAGGAAAGAAATATAACCAAAAGTACAGGAAACAGTGAGAATCATCATTAAAATCAATGTAACCTCTTGGTATTTGAAGAGTCTATCAAACTATCATGGGGTGTTGTTGTTGAGTGAATTATAGTTGATACCCAAAAACTTGGTCATAGCTAAAAACAAATGACAAGAGTTGCTCAAATCAAGCACAATGGGATGTTTCAGAGGCATATTGGACTTTGATGTCGACAATGACCAATTTATGACAATAGAAAACCGAACATTTTGGTAAATGACAATGGTTTGATTATTGTATTAACTAAGGTTGTTGCATGGTCATGTATTTCCTAGTGGCTTACTTAACATGGTAAACTATCTTAACAACCTAAATACAGTCTTCTTATTGTGTACTGGTTCGATTCTGAAAGTGATAATTGTATATTTAACAACATTAATGAGGGTCAATACAACAACACAAGTGGTATGGATGCATGTACTTAAATGGACCCATTGAATCAAGCGGTAAGCAGAAATATTGGATGAAAACGATATGTAAAGTGCTAATTGTTATACTGCTGGTTTTATTGGCATGTTTTAAAATTTCTTTTTTTACCATGGCAGTGCATGTTCAAAATTCAGTGTGAATAATATCTTAGATATATTTGGCACATCCCCTGTATTCCCAAATGCCCTTTTCCCCTTTTATTTGTGCAAGCATGTAATTTAAACTTATGAAGATGCAAGCAATCAGAAAACCAATATTTAGAGTCCCTTCAAATTACAACAAGTGGTAGCCTTTTATTAACAATGCTATTTAATAACCTCATTGGACAACAAGTTTAAATAATGTTTCTGAAATATCAATGAGCTCATGTTGGCCAAAGGCTCAATCTCTGTATCCAAAATGTTATAAAGTCTCTCCATTGAATGAATCAAACGAAATAAACATTGTGACTTTTATAAATAATGAGAGAATATAATATCATCACCAATTGTCATGCTCTTAGGCTAGAAGTATTACAGATCTAACATCAACTCCTTCCTATGTAACCACTATCTCCAAACAGTCAGACCTTGTATTATATTAATAAGCAGATAAAACCATATTGCTGGTGAGAACCAAGTCTCTATGAAACATGCAGACATTAACTGATTACACTAAACTATTCTGCTTTATTTGTTGTGTATCCATGGATGGTCCTTTTCTTTTGTGGACAAGCTTCTGTTTGCAGATTAATAGAATTAGTATTTGACTATTTGAATTATTTGCTTTATTAGTCCCCTATCAGCATACAGTGGTTATTGAATTTGAAGAAAGCTGTTATTGTAAAGTGGTTGTGGGTATGTGGACTACCCTGATCATTCTAAGAATAGGGGAGTTTCATCCTACTCACCCCAGCATCAGAGTCGGCTTCACACCTTGGGTTAGGTTCGCGTTTAACCTCTTTTAATTTCAATGTCCATGAACATATTGCTTTGAAACTTGGCACTTTGCATTACTATCATAACAGCAGTATATAAAGTATTGGGAGTAACTCTGACAAGCATTTGATAAAAGTTTTGGCTCTTTCTTGTACTTATCAATACATTCACTGCATAGCAAGGTTAAGGTTTCAGTTTCACCCATATTTGTTTCAAATTCCTTGGAGATATTGCTTTGAAATTTTACACACTGCTTTATCACCATAGCTACTGTCTATTAAGGAGCCAGGTAGCTCTGACTAGCATTATTAAATACTTTGGCAGGATTTAAAAATAAAACTTAAACACATGGTCAGATTTGGGTCATGTTTCAGTTTAAATCTGAAATGAAATGGAAGTTTATGTATGTTTGTCCAATATTACGGGTTCAATGAGTTGTTTTATTAACTTCCAGCAGTGGTATACTCAAGCATGCTATCAGTGATGACAGCCCTTCTAACTGTGTCAATAAATAGCAACTAAATATCTGCTGTAAATGGCCTGTAACACATCTTTACTGTCAAAAGCTTAAGCATAATGAAAAGGATCATCTATGAGTGCCTGTGCAAAACCTGTATTGTAAGTTCTATTGCTCACTGACTGCCTTTAAATACCTTTTAAGTTTGCCAAAACAGTTATACCTTCTTACTGCAATCTTGTTGAAGCCTTGTGGGATAAAACAGCAGGGTAAAGTCTTTCTAACATGCTACCATGGCAAGTAAGGAGTTTTGTTTTCCTGTATGCTTGTAGGTTTCTTTATGTTTGCTGGCTGTCTGACCTTGTATGTGGCTAACGTTAGGGCTGGTCGAACACTACATAAGTCAATGCTGCACAATGTCTTACAATCTCCTATGGCCTTCTTTGACACGACACCCTCCGGCCGTGTACTTAACAGATTCGGCAAAGATGTGGACGTGGTAGATAATACCATAGCTCACTCTATCAAGAACTGGATAAGACTGGTGATGATGGTCTGCACGGCGCCGATTGTTATAGGAATGGCCACGCCTTTATATCTACCTCTTCTGATACCCAAGGCAATCATATACTTTGCTGCACAGGTGGGTTTTACCACAACATATTTCAATGTTTGTTATGATTGTACTGTCAGTATCAAAGATGGTAGTTGTTTGTGATACATAGCCACATTTCGTAGCCTTGACATGGAAAGCCACATTTCCTAGCCTTGACATGGAAAGCCACATTTCCTAGTCTTGACATGGAAAGCCACATTTCCTAGCCTTGACATGGAAAGCCACATTTCCTAGCCTTGACATGGAACCATGCTAGGTTTCTTCCACAACTTACAACATAAAGTGGAAACAGTGGTATCACACCACACCTTAGTACAAGGGTTGTCCCACTAAATTGTAGACTTTACTCATTTCTAAAAAAACATCAACACATTTTTAACAAATTTTGCTGACGTTTAATTCAACACCTTGTGCAAATGCACATGAAATGACACTACAAAATAACAAAAATTTTTTTTTATATAAAACATTTAATAACACCATGTACACAGGTGCGTCGCAAGCCGACGACACAACTGCGGCGGTAAACGTCATAATAATGTCACATACTACGCATTTCTGAAAGTATACTGTTACACCCTTAAGTTATATAATTAAATCGTAAATACGACTTCAAATTAGGAAAATATAGGAAGACCAATTGTGCCAGGTCCGTTGAATATGGTTTATGGATAGCTCACTTGAAACCTAACACATCACTTTTTAGTAATGTGTTCCTAGTGGTATGATATGGGGCGTTGTCCTGGTGCAATGCAGTTTTCAGTATGAGTCTAGACACTTCTTCCACAACCCATGCATTAGATCGCGATGAACCGTCTAGAACAAAACAACAAACCATGTCCTTAATGTGAAGGATAAGTTTAATAAAAGTTTCAAACATTCAATCAAATTCAACGAGCTTTCACGTGTGACATACCCAAGTCCGATGTTAGGGTGTGTTGTGCTTTATATTTACTAATACCGACAATCCCAGCAACTTCTTGTATTGTGCGTTGCTAGTCACAATCGATGGCATCCCGCGTGGATTTCACTATTCTGCAACTATTACAATTTGATCGCTCACTAGATACATGCTAACGTCGCTAAATCTACCATGCCAAGTATATGCAAGTGCTCTTGCAACATTCTTGTTCCGTTCTGTTGATTTCAATTGGCAAAACGTGTCGCTAGGCGTCAATCCTGATGGAAAACAAACTTGAATAGCTGATCTGTGCGTCGCGTCTTTGTCTGACGTCACCATTTTCTGCTGTACACCAGTTGCGATGGTGTACTTCTTTTGTGTGTATCGTTTTTAAAAACACCGCAACAATAGTTGCGTCAAAATGACATCGTATTCGCATGAAACATTTAAATAAACTCACATGTATTTTGTATGTCAGATTTTTGGACTTCGTCGGTCAGGGGGTACTTGTGTATATAAAAGAGTATATCAACACTAAATAAAACAATGCCGTTTCAGTTTTTCTAGGTGTTTGTATTGGTTATATATTGGTTAAATTAGATGCAAAGTATTATTGTATAAATCTTTTATAAACAAAGTCTACAATTTTGTAGGACAGCACTCGTATATGGCAGATTACTACTGAGAGTTTCTGTTTTAGTTGGTGACTTCACAATTTCCCTATGTGATTTACAATGCTTAAAAAGGAGAACAACTAGCACAGGCTAGTGTATTTAGTTTTAGAGTTTGCACAATAGTCTCCTGCAATGAAAAGGCATGTGTAAACAAGGTAAACATGTAATTTGCCTTCAAGACCATGTTGAGAATGTTGTGGACAGTGTTAGTATGGAAATAGTAGATAAATACCAATCACAATAATCAACATAAAAAATCACATCAAGGGGAAACAGTATACCACCACATGTCAATGGTGAGTCACTTAGGTATCTGTCAAAGATAGTAAATTGTATGGTATGTTTAGCAAATAAAGGAACTTCTGCTGACTCATTTAAATAAAAGACACTGGTTGTATGAAACAATAGCTCCAGGCTGTATCAACATTGTATCTACACATTCAACACTAGAAGAAGTATCACCCATAGCTAGCTTGTAATCTAAATTCAACGGGTAACAGTAAAAGGGTTCTATGTGCTTCTTTATCCAATAACACTTAGAACCATTTTGCTTTCACCCCTTGTGTTACACTATCAAGTTAAAACTTCTCACTATCCTAAATCCCTGCTGAATCCATCATAGTTGCACCTGCTACACTACAAAGGAGGTTTGGCTAGCGTGTTGTAGTAGTGTTTGTGCCCTGACAGTTTGGCTCTTTATGTTGCTGTTGCTGTTTGCCTTTTTGGAGCTTCTTATTCGTTACTTTTTTGCATGAGGGTCCTACAGCAGTAGTGAACCATTTTATGTTTGCCAGTTCACAGTCTAGTTAATTAACTTTGTATGTAAGGTTTTGACAAAGTATATTAGCATTTTTTAGCTCAACTGTAAAAAAATTAAAGACACAGTACTGTCATTGCATTGGCATCTATACTTCTATACAGTTGAAGTGGTCTTTCCATATCACATTCAATGGTTAGAACCTTTTCCCTGAGGACAGAATTATGTCTGTATTCTAATTTAAATCCTTCAGTTGCATTTGACATTTTTAGTAGTCACCTTTATTTAACTATGAGTTCTTAGTATGTTAAAAGTATAATAGCAAACACCTGGCAGTCAAAGAGTAGAAGTTCTCTTATTACATTAATACAGTTGTTCAATGTACCAAACACACTCGGGTGACAATTGAGGTCAACTTTTTACACAATTTTGGACCCTAAATAACCTTGCGTACTCTCCAATCCATTTCAAATTAAATTATGTCAAATGGATCGGATAACCAAAGCAGTAACTCTTTTATTCTTTATTAGATTTATTAGATAACATATTCCCAATCCCTTACAATCGTTCCTGTAGTTAACCTTAGCACCACTGTATTCTCCTTCCACTGTTTATTTCCCATGACACCTGGTTTGTTGTTTAACTATCACCATTATGTTATGGAGATATCTATATTGTTGTTGTAGATACCTTATCTGTTGAGTCACACTTAAACTAATGCTCACAATCCATAGAAACTCTTTTTCTGTCCTGTTTTTAACCAACACCACCAAATCACTGATGGTGGACTGATCTATTCTCTGAATCCTACTAGCATCTTCAGCCTTGCTACCCAATCGGAACTCTCCAGACACTTACATCAAGCAATCTCTCGGAAGTATTTGATAAGTTGCCATTTGTACTACCTGCAAGCACATGTTTACAAATGTACTTGACAGTAAGCAGTGGTAATAACTGAAACTACAATGCAATTCTATAAATACATGGCAGACAAATAATGACATTTCAAAAAGCAGCATATGTATGGAAAACCAAATTCAAATGGGCTCTGATTGATTTGTAGATATCTGTAAGAACTACTACTTTTGGCAGGTAACAGTGTGAGAGATTTTTTTATGCACAGTCATCTGCTTGATACTTCAGAGGGTTAACGTTATTTGTACAGAATCCTCTTATGCAGTTCTGATTGCTTTGCTGCTGCCCTTTCTATTCTTGCACAGAATACTTTTTAGGTCTTCTGTTAATGCTTGGCACCACACTTACTTTGCAGACAGCTTTTACAATTGAATCTATTCACAAAAAACAAAACCATGTTATCAATTACATAAAAATTATGACATCATCCAGAAAACAAATACAAGTTCATTATAACCTTTGCGATAAAACTGTTTTCAATATAAGTGCCTGATCAACCAGCCATCATGAAGAAGTTGACATTTTTGTTACCTGAGTGTATTTTGTCTGTAAGATCTGTTCTCTTTACTTTAACAGTTCATGAGGTGTTGTTAGGACCTGCACATTTGTTACTGAGCAATAACTGAATGTGGCCTGTGTGTATATGCTTGTGAATGGTATGGGTTAACTTATAACAACAAATAACAGCTGTTAAAGCAATTAAGTATGCTGACTGTTGACTGTAGTACTTTCTCCACTCTTTGCAGGTATTGTTTACCTGTTTGCGTCTACTTTCTTGAACCTTGGCAACATAAGGGTAGGCCGGGCCCTTCACCATGGGTTATTAAAGAATATCATTGCCTCTCCCATGAGCTTCTTTGATACCACCCCCTTTGGTCGAATCATGAACAGATTTGGGAAAGACATTGATACTATAGACACCATTCTACCGTCCTGTCTGCAGTTTGTGATAGTGTGCACACTGGCAGTTATATTTACCATCATTGTGATCTCCATGTCTACCCCAATGATACTGATAGCCATTGTTCCCTCGGCATTGCTGTACATCGCTGTTCAGGTAAATAAAATACACCATGCTCATAGTTGAATGGTAGCACTAAAACTGAAACAAAAAGTGCATGCTGTTCTTTACGTTAAGTTATCTAGTCCAGAAACAAACATGCTAGTTATCACTGTGTACATCCTTTACCTTTGCAGTTAACCCATGTATAAATGTGTGCACTGTTGACAAGACCAGTGGTCAAATGTAAGATTCATTTTTAACAGCATGCACAAATAAAAAGCAGATAAGAAAATAAACAAATTGCAGTTTCAATAAACTGTATCAGGTTTCAGCTTTCAACATAGTATTCTATCAGTGGATTACTTTCAACATAGTATTCTATCAGTGGATTACTTTCAACATAGTATTCTATCAGTGGATTACTTACAACATAGTATTCTATCAGTGGATTACTTTCAACATAGTATTCTATCAATGGATTACTTTCAACATAGTATTCTATCAGTGGATTACTTACAACATAGTATTCTATCAGTGGATTACTTTCAACATAGTATTCTATCAATGGATTACTTTCAACATAGTATTCTATCAATGGATTACTTTCAACATAGTATTCTATCAGTGGATTACTTACAACATAGTATTCTATCAGTGGATTACTTTCAACATAGTATTCTATCAATGGATTACTTTCAACATAGTATTCTATCAGTGGATTACTTACAACATAGTATTCTATCAGTGGATTACTTTCAACATAGTATTCTATCAATGGATTACTTTCAACATAGTATTCTATCAGTGGATTACTTTCAACATAGTATGCTATCAGTGGATTTACTTTTTTCAAATTGCATAATTAGACAGAGAGAGAATTTTGAAGGTGCTGCTATTTATATACGCAGGTCTCATTTGTTTACCATAATCTGAACGGTAAGGTTGTAGGCTAATGTGGAAAGAAAATGAAATGCCATTAATTTAACCCACAGAAATGTGTATAAATTGAGTACATAACTGAATTACATTTCTGATATCCCCAAAGGGGGATAACAAATATTGTTTAAAACTAAGGTACAGCAGTGTCATTGGTTCAAGAACAGTTCAAATTGTTGTTGTTTTATTTCTGTTGTTTGATATACATGTACATAGTGTAGAACACGAATGCCGACTTAGCAGTTAATTGCTAGCAATAGAACTGAGCTCATAAATGCAACAAAACCAACTTTCAACAATTTATTGTAGGTAACAAAACCAACTTTCAACAGTGTATTGTAGGTAACAAAACCAACTTTCAACAGTTTATCGTAGATAACAAAACCAACTTTCAACAGTTTACCGTAGATAACAAAACCAACTTTCAACAGTTTATCATAGGTAACAAAACCAACTTTCAACAGTTTATTGTAGATAGCAAAACCAACTTTCAACAGTTTATTGTAGGTAACAAAACCAACTTTCAACAGTTTATTGTAGGTAACAAAACCAACTTTCAACAAGGTTCACAATTTACAAACTCAAATGCGAGTAATCCACACATCTATTTAAGACAAACACAATGACATCACTTGCACACTAACTGTTTGAATCACACACAGCTTAACAATAACACGTGTTCATGAACCCGATGGTTATGGAATAAATTTGTGAAAGTTATCTTTTGAAGTACAATACACAAAATGTCTTTAACTATGATTTTACAGGTGCCTTTGTTTTTGGTGGCACTATGTCCATTTACACTGGTAATATAAGGGTTGCCATGACAATGCATCAACGTTTATTACACAACGTTATATCCAGTCCAATGACGTTCTTTGAATCAAACCCGTACGGTCGCATAATGAACAGATTCGGCAAGGACGTAGATACACTGGATTTGGTGTTAGTGGAGAATTTCAGAGGTTTCATCATGGTGACGCTCTGGGTGCTTGCCACGTGCTTTGTTGTATCATACAGTACACCCATAGTCATGATAGTGGTGGCAGCAGCCAGTGTCCTCTATTTTCTTGTACAGGTTAGTCTACAAAACCACGTTACACAAAGTCCACTCTCATATATCCTTAACACTCTCTCAGACTCACAGTGTTCAGAACCAATCTCCAGCCTCACTTTATGTGTATAATGTAAAAATATTGTACAATTTGTGTCTGCTGTAATAATAATGTTTGAATAACTAAGGTTAAATGACTTTTTTAGATACAGGGATGGTTATGTTACAAAGTATAATTGTTCATATGATATGATATTTCATTCAAGTAAGAAGAAAACCTGTCACATGGTTATCCACATTATATCTAGTTAAAAAATCAAAAGCTCTTTTCCTATAGTTTACTCAAATACAATCATGCAATCGACTCCTAAGATAGCAACTTATTAAATGTATCATATAACACAATTCCTTAGTACAAATGAACACTTAATAGTTCAACTGACTTACTGATCTAGTCAATTGAAAAGTTACCCTTTTTCCAAACTGAAGTTGCTATATATACAAGCATCTTACAACACAATTTATAATACACAAGAAGTATAATGTTAATAAAGTGATCACAAATGCATTTAGAAGATATAAAGTTGTAGGCTGTGAAATATTGTTTCTGGTAATGTTTGTAGCACTCACTGTATAGTACTTTGGTTGGGTTTGTTCTATCTCGTATATTCTAGATATTCACTACTTGTTTCGTTCTGGCTTCTGTTGTCTATATCTGTGGTGATGTTTCTCATCTTCTATATCTTTTGTTCCTCATAAATTCAGCAGTATATTCTTTTGTTGAGATTTTCAGTTTGATTAAATGCCACGTGCGCGATATATCTCTAGTTGTATTGTAAGGTTGACGTCGTGAACTCAATGTGAATAACCAACTGGCTTGACATGTCAATTTTAAGTTACTGTTTATTCCAATATGTCACCTTGGGAGCGGGAACTTGACATGTCAATTTTAAGTTACTGTTTATTCCAATATGTCACCTTGGGAGCAGGAACTTGACATGTCAATTTTAAGTTACTGTTTATTCCAATATGTCACCTTGGGAGC
>ENA-OREC01001348-OREC01001348.1-marine-metagenome-genome-assembly--contig:-NODE-1348-length-12281-cov-11.696411_pt1 | contig 12281 bp, 7 predicted proteins | sample MGYA00248626_ERZ508543 | MGnify/ENA primary metagenome ERZ508543 (study PRJEB26211, sample SAMN05518279) | marine metagenome | isolation source: Puget Sound, Washington, USA | host: Bankia setacea... | reverse complement strand
TATTATTATTATTATTATTATAATTATTATTATTATTATTATTATTATTATTATTATTATTATTATTATTATTATAACTATTATTATTAACGAGAGAACTCATTAGCACAATACTATCGTCCATGAGGCCCTCAACAAGAACATTAGAAGAACATACACGAACATGAATACAGACAAATCAATTATGTTAAGTTAATGACAAACAACAAGTTTAGCAAGCAATAAATGGATAAATATCAAAGAAGTAGTTTGAATTGAGATTAAAGTAAAGTAAAGTAAAGCAGTTCCTCCTTAATAAGACCAGTTAGACCTTTGATAGACCGTTAACTAATATACATTTGAGGTGGTCGTTCTATACGCCTGTGACTGTGGTTTATATTGTGTGTTTAAACTAATGAGTATATACTTAAAGGTGCTCTTTCGTTGTCAATTAATAAATGTCATAAATAAAATAGTGTAAGGAATTAGCATACATACATTATGATAAATGCTCACTTGTGAAGGAATCTGTGTTGAGCTTTGAAAAAAAAACACAACCTTGTTTTACCTACTTTCAAATTGCCAGTAAAATCTTTTAAGACTAACCCATTACATATTATTTTCGACGATTCAGTATATGATTATTAGGATATAGGACCGAGTTCAGTTGTCTATATCTTCCACAAGGGCATAACTTCATAAGTAGAGTGCGGCTATGAAGTACAGATGAATATGTTGTTGTTTTTATTTTGAGGGAAAGCCCATCTTTAAATAAGGCCAGTTACGATGATAATAGGTCTTACGTGTGAGGTGGTCGTTTAAGTGAATCTATGTTAAGAAGAATCAAATATTTAATTGCACATACCAAAGTGGTCTTGTAAGTTAAGCTAACTTTATTCTGGGACGGTCTTAATGTATAATGACTATACCAACACTAATAGTATAAGAATATTTATTTATAGAAGTATATAAAGGTATATATACAAAGAACACTTTACAGTCAAACAAAATACATCATAGCCCTAGAACAATACTGGTGGCACCTTATACAAACGCTCATTCACACCAACCCGCGTAAAAAAGACATGCATTACTTGTACTAGGTGTCACCAGAATAGCTAAATAATCAACAAGTGTTGTCCTTTCAGTGATCAAGACTGGGACTTTATGCCATTCCGCGTTTGGGTTGGGTTCTGGACAGGCTTGTTTATATTCCTCATCGTTGCTTTCGACCTGAGCGCCTTAGTTCGATACATCACACGATTTACAGAAGAGAGCTTTGCATGTTTGATTGCTTTGATTTTCATTTACGAAGCCTTTAAGAAAACGTTTGAGATTGAACACGATTCACCGGTACATTTCCACCCTCCCGAAGAAGCCACCGGATGTTACTGTATCCTCAGCGACGGAAGTAAGGTGGCGAATTTTACATCGACTACCATGTACACTACAACAGTTGATTTTGGGACAACCGGAAGCAACGTCACGGGCACTAACGTCACGCAGGCCCCTTCGGTAAACGATCAGCTTTCGTCGTTCGCCAAGACGTGCATGTTAAGAGGTGGCACGGTTGAAGGGGAGTGCGGGTCCTACGTAGCAGATGTGTTCTTCTTTTCTTTGCTGTTGTTCTTCGGCACGTTCTTACTGGCGACCAGTCTGGTAAACTTCAGACACAGCCTGTTCCTACCAACGTTCGTAAGTACATTAAACAGTTCCACTTAGATAACGAACTAAATACAAGTTAGACACAATATTCGTCCAACGTGTGGTTCACTATATCTACACATTCAGCTGTAATGACTCTGTAGGACATAAACAACTAAACAATTACTTGTTACATTTAGAAACGACTTAGCACATTATATACTGTTTAAACGTCAGATACAGTCACATGATTCACTTCTCAGATGGGCACCTTTAAAGAATCTTTGTAATACTAATTGCCACTTATGTACGCACCTGCTACTAGTCTTCCAACCGTCTTGATACATGTCACACATCGACAAGTAACCACATGTGTTAACAACTATCGTTTAAAGCTCATGATATATATATACATTGTAATTCTATAATAGTACACGTCTATATACTTGGAAGTAATATGATCTGCTAAATGTTTTGAGTTCCACATTTTTCTTGGAATTGTATTCAAGTAGATTTATTTTAGGTTTCAATTGGTATGTAATGTTGATATGTGAAGGTTCAGTTTAAGGAATATCAACAACACTATGTCATGTTTCAGATTCGAACGAATGTCAGTGATTTCTCTGTGCTGATTTCTATCATCATCATGGTCAGTATAGACGCTTTGATTGGAATCCCAACGCCTAAACTCACCGTACCAGAGGAATTCAAGGTAAGATAAACCCTCTACAGAACCGTAACCTCTCAACGTTCACCAGTTGAACTCCTGTACAGCGTCCATTCAGAATAGTAAACGTGTCATTGCCTTCCTTGTCGGCTGCCTCGTTGGTTAAGTTAAGCTGTATTATCGTAACTCATCTAACTGTTAGTGTGTGTTTGAACTTCACTCACAATTGGCTTGTGCACACTTCATCTTCACTTCCAAACATGAGAGTTGTTAGTGCCTTCGGTTGACTTTGACCGTGGCAAATTGATATACAAAAATAACCAAACAAAGTACTGAACAGCCGAGCGTAGGATTCCTGCTGACTTTCTTGCCATTCATATCCAGTAAACAGTAAACATATTCAAACACATCTCCATTATTATTACTTTAACTATTATTCAGCCTACGAGACCTGGACGACCCTGGTTTATTAACCCTATCAGTGATAAGAACCCCTGGTGGTTGATGCTCCTTAGTGCAGCTCCGGCCATACTGGCGACCATCCTTATATTCATGGACCAGCAGATCACCGCCGTTATTGTGAATCGAAGGGAAAATAAATTAAAGGTAAATCTTTTTATATGACTACTTTTGTTTTCAATAAAAACATGGATTGAATAAAGCACCGAAAGAACGGTCACTCTTTAGACCGTGTGTGTCTGTCAAAAGAAATTACAACTACACAATGTTTGAAGAACCAGAGTCACATCAAGTTGTACGCATTCCGCTCCAATGACACACGCGGATAGTCATGTCTGTGTCTTGTGATTTGGTTTGCTAAATAAGTTGTACCTTACTTTGGAAAGCTTCTACCATAATAAAGACCAAGTTAGGACGGTTGATGCCTCTCTCTTGATGTTTAGTCTAGATGGTATATTACAAATTATATACATGTACTGTACTGGTGTTGCTTTAGCTGAACGTCTGATAATGTGTCAGCATACTAACATATAGCTCTTCATAGCGAGACCAGATTGTGTACATGTACGTGAAATGAAGTTAGACCCGAACTAGGCTGGTCCTAATAAGCGGTCCTTTTGTTGTTTTGCAGAAAGGTTCGGGCTATCATTTAGACATGCTGGTAGTCGGGATACTGGTCGTAGTTCTAGGTATTCTTGGGTTGCCATGGTACGTCGCCGCCACCGTCACTGCGCTTGCGCACATCATGAGTTTAAAGAAGGTATCCGAGTGTACAGCCCCAGGGGAGAAGCCCGTGTTTTTAGGAGTGAGGTAAAGGATCTTTAGATAAATGAATCATGTAAAGGGATACTAAGCAATCACTCTAATGTATGATATGAACTAGATATACACGACGAGTGTCACCGTACATCCTCATCCTCTAGTTAAACAACAATTACTATTACGACACGATGCCTTTGATAATGATCATGATGATGATTGGTGATGGCTCCAGATTGTAACTCGTCAACCAAAAACAAAGCAAGTACTTTAAAATCACACCGCCAAAGTGTACCTATAAATAGCAAACGAATAGTATATCCATTAAGACGCATTAATCCAATGTCAACTCAAAGTTAGTAGAGTTAATGAAGGTCTAGGTTATGCTGCAATGTGATGGTCCCTGGTGTATACAGTTTTACACTTTGTTCGTATATATGTGTTAGATTCAGAATTAAACTCGACAGCATGGTAAAGTTTGTAAATAAAGTGATATCTCTGCACGACGTTGTTAATAAGAAAACCAACGCGTTCATCTTTCAGTTTAAATCTAGTGTTATTATGTAAATTTAAACAAAACCACATACTTATCGACTGTATGTTTTCTTTAAACGCTTATGTTTGCATTGGTTTTATGTTTAAGGTTGTGAGTTCTTTTGTGTGTTTCTATTATTATTATGTATTATATTGTTGTTTGGATTGGCAACGTTTAAGCCTACGCAGCACCATAACTCATATAAGTAACCTGAACACCTCTAATGATCGACTGTGCAGGTTGGATGTCTTCATTCTCAGCCAATACTGAGTAAAATGTAAACAACGCACAAAAAGAAAACACAAACAAAGTTCATGTATTCGTAAATGGGTTCTTTTCTTGGTGTGTGTGAATTATGAGTTTACATTTGATTGTTTTACAGGGAGCAGAGAGTTACAGCTCTGCTGGTGGGAATCTTCAGTGGGCTGGCTGTGTTTATTACATCTGTACTCAGGGTAAGTAAACTATGCTGATGAGCCAATCTCCCATGCAGAGTTGAGTTGTCGGTTTTTGCAGTCTCTCTCAATATCTGCTTATGTCTCAAAAGTAGTCCAATATCGGCAGGAATTTCAGCAAAATGACGGAAGAAAATCAAAAGGATCTCCTTTCTTCTCAAATAAATATTTAAAAAATGCATTTGGCAGTCCCTAAACATGATGTTCTTGTCATAATCCTTACACATTCTGATGAATGTTTTCATTCTATCGGATGCATACATAGACCAATTTACTTAGAAGAGGTACACAACAATATAGTAGATATATTGCCGATTTCAAACGGTATATTCAATAGTAACAATGTGATATACTTCAAATCACAAACAAACAGAACGATCGCAACAAGGTTCGTAAATACAGAAAAAACACAGGTAATGTAACCACACATTTGAATAAAGATAAATTTAGCATATTTGCCTTTATTATTTCCGAGTTGAATTGTGTGTTTTTATACTAGTTGTAGATTGTACCAAATAAAACATCTAAAGTATACATTAGACGGTATTTATATGCAGAAACGAAAGGAGTAGGCAGATGGATTTTAATTGGAACAGTTGACATACAGTCGATAAAGTATGCAGACATTTAAAACATAGTGAAACTTCGGTTTTATGAACAACCAATGACACACACTTCTATCTGGAATTCTGACCTAGTTCACATTTTTCTGCAAGTGTCCACTGTAGCATCTCTTTGAAATGAAACTTTTTGAGTATATGTTAAGCTTTATTTGTATTTAGACGAATACAATGTAAATGCTCGTGTATTTTCAGTATATTCCGATGCCAGTGCTGTATGGAGTGTTCCTGTTCATGGGTGTGGCACCTTTGGGTGGTATGCAGGTAGGTCTATAAACACTGAAACTTTACTTAGTACTGGTTCTATCCATGAACATGTTATGTTATTGTACTCTATAGATAGTTATTCAACCAATGGCTCTCGATACAAACACAAACACATACGTAGTACGCTGTGTACGCATATAACATGTGCAGTAAAGATCCGCTAGTTAAATTCACTCGATATGTAGACTGGTCGGAGATAAGACCACTTATGTATGGTCCAACAGCTAATGTCACTGTAATTGAGACTATGCATTACAACCAACACGCGTTGGCGGTCCGGAAGGTGGTATTATTAGCCGAAATGTATTGACCATTAGTTTAGTCTTCTACACACCAATGGTCAGCGCGTTACCTAGTATATTTTGTTCCAAGATTCAACCTACTTGTAAACAAGGGGTAATGCTCATAGACATTTATATGGTCATTGTAATGTATCGTTATAATAGTTTCCAATCCGTTCAATGACGTTTGTTAAAGAAGTTCTACGCGTAATATTGAAGTTTCAGTACTAATAAATTTGAGTTTGTGTTGAGTTTGTCGACCAAGCATGTTCGTTTGATTGGGTAGGCATTATTAAGTTTCTTTCATCTACTTCATCGCTTTGCGTAGGATGGAGGGGATGACGTCAGCGATGTTGTTTAGATATAGAGGGGATGACGTCGGGGATGTTGTTTAGAGGTGGAGGGGATGACGTCAGAAAACAAGGATTTGCATTCATATAAAAGGATAGTGTTACACTTTCGGATGCTTGCGCCGGCTTAATGTATCCTGTGATCAGTAGATAGAAATAAAGTAAAACAGTGACATGCGTTTCTTCTATATTTCAGTTGATACAGAGGGTACTTATCGTGTTTATGCCAGCCAAATACCAGCCTGAGTACTCCTATGTGAGAAACGTGCCTATAAAACGTGTACATCTGTTCACGGCTATACAAGTACTGTGTCTGGCCGTACTCTGGGTAGTGAAGAGCATAAAGAGTATCTCCATAGCATTCCCCTTGATGGTAGGTATAGCGTGCAAGAACCAACCTGACATTACACAGTAATCTTATATCTCAATCTACAATCTCAATATATAGCACACGAGCCGCGTTGCCTTTTTTCTTATTACTTTTATTCTAAACAAAAGGTTGTTTTGGTCAATAATATAATGAGCACGACATAAATATAAGACAAGTATTCCTACTTCCACTGATAAGATGAGATTTAGTTGCCAGGTAAAATAGTCTAAACCGACGATATAACCAGTGAATTATAAGAAAGATGGAACAGACTCTCAGATTGTCTATCCAAAGGTGGCCTCGTAATGTGGGTAATCTGTAATCCTTGATGGTGAAAGTCCATAAGGACAGTATATCCAGGCTGTCCTTGAGCGTTGCTTTACAGTACATTGTTTTATCTTTACCTCTAGGTGTTGATCATCTGTTTTATCCGAAAAGCCCTCGATAAAATGTACACCCAGAGAGAACTCAAATGGATAGATGATATACTTCCTGCCGACGACGCTGAACCAGGGGAGACAGATCTGGATGATGGAGACATCAAAATACAAATACAGGTACGTGCATGGTTATGTCTGCTATCATCTCAAATAATTATGTCAAATGTGCGCAAATGTGTTTGTCTCCGGTGTTAATAGACACTTATTGGTATAAGGGAACGTGTATTCTTGAAGTGTTTGACAGTTGGTATTTCCACGTTGCTTCTAGCTCTATGTGTAACACAGCACATAAAGGTTTCTAAACCTAGTAAATTATAAAACACAATATCTGACATTTATAAAAAGAATAATAACTTGCATGAGATTTTAAATTGTGATGTTACTGTGCATGTTTGATGTCTAATTATTGTTTCTGTTTTCCTTTGAAATATGTGATTCTGATGTACAAGTGACTATTTTAGATTGATGACGAGGATGGTGACTTATCGAGGGGCGGAGACAGGAAGATTTCAAGTGCTACGTCACCAGTTAACAGACGTCGTGCCAATAAGAGAGCATTGGATCAACGTTTGAGCATCACTTTCGACTGCAAGTCAGATATAGACTATATTAAGGCCATGACCCCGGAAATCATCACAGACAGGCGGAAGTCACTACTTATTGCTGTTGAACGTAAGCGATCTATAGTGTCACAAGACGGCGATCACAGGAAGTTGTCCGCCCATCAGTTCGGACGGAAATTGTCATGTGAGGCTTACTCGCCCCACTTTTCGCCACTTCCGGTTGGGAACGCTGCTAATGGTGCCGATGAGCATAATAAACTAAACAAAATGCTATCTATGCCGGCCACAATGAAGGATGAAACCAATTGAGCGTGTTACTAGGCAACGGTCGTTAGGCAACCACACGCCAAAGTTACACCTGCTGGTGTATAAATAGACCCCACTGGTGCTCAAAACATGATTATTACACACAAAACTCAAATGTTTCTTATTGTTTACACCAATACCATTACATTTTGATATCTAAGGAATCTCCAAATAGAGCCTTTGGAAAGCTTAAAGAATACTTCATCTGGGGAAAAATACCTAGATCTTACTGTTACATACATCAAGTATATGTACACTACTTTTCACTTTCATGTATGAGTTCTAATGCCTAAGTGTTCGAATTTAACCACAGTTTTCCCTTGCTACAAATACCCGGCTGTTTCACAGAATACCGATCTAACGATGTTTACGTATATGAAAGTATAGTTCAACGAAGGGTGTGCTAGCTGGGTTGCCTCAAAGGTGCTATTCGACAAATAACAGTTTTCACGAGATGAATAATAAATACAAATAATTAAGTACTAAAATATTGTATATGGACATATCGTTTTTTCAGTGTGTTTATTTATGTTTAAGAATAGTTGGAGTTTTTACATTTTTCACCGTTTGATTTAAGAAATGCCAATTATATTTAGAATTACTGGAATGCATAATAATAATACGTCATGTTTTTTCCACATGTTTTGCAATTTTCTTTACCAGTGTGCGTTTCAGTCGGCAAATGGTTTATTAAACGTAATAGTAACAAACACGCCGTGTATGAACCAGTATTTATTACAAGTCGAATTGTTAATATACGAAAAGGTTGTGTTGTGTGAGGTAACATTTTACTTAACTCTCTCTTGGTTAAATAGTATCCAACCGACTTCTAAAACACAGATACAAGCCCTTATAAGTCCATCCAAACAGCAACATGAGGACAAACATGCAATTAACACGAGGTATCTTGACTAGGTGGTTTTATTATTCACGTTGGCATTTTCTAAACTTTTAAAATTTAAACGAAATGTACATGCATTAATGCGGACATTGTTTAGGCAGAAATACATGTATGTAAATATTTATTTGTACATATAATATAAGTCTATGCAATTACAGAATATATGAACAATTAAACATGTTAGTATGTAACCGTGCGTATCGTACTATTTTTTTATAATAATATTTTACTTTGTACATTTTGATATGAAAATTATATATTTAACCTCGCAATGTATATGTGTGAGAGTTATAATTCTATACAGTGAACATGACAGTACACGTGGGTACGGGTGAGATTGAGTGCGTGTGCACAAATATAAACCGTCAGTAATACAAACTTAATAATCTGATATGGACCTAGTGATCGTAAAAGCAGATCTCGAGTTGTCAGACATTGATGGCTGAGTTGTGTTGTCACAGTTAGGTGTTCTAAGTAAAACATGGCGTATGCGAGGTTCTACTGTAGTTGTCTTGCAAACACGTGTCTGCTACAATTTAACTTACTTACGTAACTACAGCGTGTTTCATGACATTGTGATGTGAATCGAAATAATCGAACAGTTTCACTCACTGTTAATATAACTCGCATGTTGACTTTCAAGTCCATATGAGTCATGTTCTTTAATTGGAAACAGTAAAAGTTCAATATTAAGACCACCGAACTGAAATCTGACAATGGTCGTTATATTGAGTGTGTCTTTAAATGTGAGTTTTAACCAGTATGTAAACGGGAAAATTGTATCTAATGTCTGTAAACCTACTTGTTCTTCCTATGTGAAATAAAACAACATCTCATGCCCATATGTATGCGTGTTTAACGCTGTGTAACCAGATTTGTACTACCCAATTATATAACATAACTATGGTCGTTATTTTATATATGTACCTTTATTTTATTTCAAACATATCAAACCAGAAGTACTACATGTCCTGTCTTATATTACATGTTTCATTTGTACTGTTACACATTCCTTTAAATGGTTGTATTCTTGGATTGTATTTTATCAATAAAACATAATAATGTTAAAGCGTTTGTGAATTATAGCTTCTATTCGTCAGTAGACGTCACGAGAACTTGAATGAACGGGGTACCATTCATAATTAGTTATGTTTATCATTTTGTCAACTGGATAATGCTTAAGATGAGAACATTACCAGAAACAATATACCACACACTCTGTGTTATGTTAAACCTATATACATGTATTACAGAAGAGGATTGTGTTAACTTTGAAATCCAAAAGAAAAACGAGTTCGCAATTCTATTAAGATTACATTTATGGTGGACGTCGTACTAGTTAATGATCATGTGATCTAAAATGGCGGTGCACGTTGCCGTCAATTAAGGTATTTATTGACACGACAAATGTTGCCATGTAAACCATTCAGATCCTACATAGTTTACAATACATGAAAAACACAACAGCAAACAATGGAAACAAAAAGAACAAAGAACGGTGGGTTTAATGTATGCTCAATACATTACATAATACAGTATTTCTTAGATAGCAATTAATGTCACTTGTTAGTACAGCTCAACCGTTTATATAACATATCACAGTGCGCCATGGTTGCATTTGTATTGTACATTCAAGTAAAGCTATATCAAGACTGAATCAGTATTCAAATACAACGTTACGGGTTGCGTTTTACTAAGATTAAAAGTGTGCTCTTTAAATTGGTGGGGTGTTCGAGTGTGTCTGGTTTCAAGGATTTGATAGCACTTCAGTGACGTTTAATTTGTAGACAATGTGTGTTCCCGTAGAACAAATAGTTTACAAACATGGCTAAAGATTGGTCCATCACAGCCGCAGCAAGACGACAACAAAAGCAAGCAACACGAACCAAATCGCATGGACTGGTGCTTTGTTTATACACCAGGTCGTTCGTTACTCGCGGGTGGTCTCTCTTTAAAGGTTTCTATTAGCCCAAGGGTTCAACAAGATCACAGAAAAACGTCTCAAGACTGTTTGGCCGACCCGGCAGCAATTCGTCTATTTAGAACACTCGTTAACATTTCATCAAATAGTTTATGTACACCATCGCCCGTAGCCGCACTCGCTTCATACAAACTGAAAACAAAGTGCGAAGTTAATTCTGATACATGTGCAATCAGAGTTAATATGCAAGCTTGTTTCTAGCAAACTAGTATGTGGAATCAAACACTCGGTTAGTACGTATTACTCATTATTCAACATGTGGTATTGAATTTAATGTTCAAGGTCATTTGAAGGTCAAGGTCAATGTGTTCTCTGTGTTTATCATTAACTATAAGAGTACGGATAAAAGTTAAAATATGGAACTGCACGTTTTGTTTCTGAAAACCGTGGTTGCAATATTAATAAATCACTTAACAAAATACAATGTACATGACACAAATGGCAACACAAACAGTATACGTACAGAAGAATGACTCAACCCCGAGCTGTTCGTACTTTAAATTCATCCACATATACAAGAGACAGTCAATTTAAACTGGAACTATGTGCTGGTTATTCAAGCATAGTTCACCAAAAAATATTCGCATATTTTCTCCATCAATCGCGTGCTTTATCTATAACTTAACTCTCTAGATCACTGGTTTAAGTTGCAGATTCAAAGTGAGGTTTATTTCGGTAAATGCAAACTCTAAATTATAGACAAAAACTTAAAAGTGCAAAATTAAGCAACAATCATATAACGTGAGTAGATAAAAATGAGCGTAAATGATACATGTGCACATAGACACGGTGTGAAAGTTAGGATAAACTTCACAAACGTTTACCTAAAATACTACCAAATTATTTCGCTAAACAAGAAAACATTAACTATGTGCATGCAAGGTGAAAGTTAAACCTAGAAGTGAATCAATCTGCACAAACACATCAATGTCAGTATACCAGTATTCCAAGTTGGTGAACACATATCGCTTAGGGATAAAGTTAATTTTTTTAAAAAACAGTCAAGCATCAAGTCCAATTTTAGATTTCCTAACTTAGCCCAAAGTAGACACGTATAAAACGAATTTAATTGTTAATCCTAATCTATACTGTTGAGACATTCAAAGTTAAATGTTTAAGCTCGAAAACACAACACGCAATGTAAGTGTGCCAAAATATTTACATCATTATCAAAGGGTCAGTAATTAGGTCGTTTTGTACTCTACAAGAAAACAACACAATATACTTACTTCATTTTATGACCAACGGCCCATTTCTTTGCTTCTTGTGTTGAAATAATCCGTTTGCCTGACTTTGTATCTACCTGTAAATAAGGTAAAAACAATCGTACAAAATATAAACACTGATCATACATACATCCAAACTTTACTTCAACACAACGGATGTATGTTTGCTGTATTAAAGCCGGTGTCCAGAATGAGTTGTTTGCAATCTTGTTTCACAAGAACTGTAATGGTACTGTTTGTAAGTTCTGGTTATTCAGTGGTGTAATAGTTAAGGGCATTATTGAATGCAAATGTCATCGGTCACAAAATGTGTTGGCTTTAAAATTACTTCCGCTCAAAAATTACTCACGTCTAGATTTGTTCGAACTCTTTTTAAATACCATCTCCAGCGTGAGGGGACTAACTTGTAAACTAGTGGCAGTCAATACCATCTCCAGCGTGAGGAGACTAACTTGTAAACTAGTGGCAGTCAATACCA
>ENA-OREC01001347-OREC01001347.1-marine-metagenome-genome-assembly--contig:-NODE-1347-length-12283-cov-12.643618_pt1 | contig 12283 bp, 8 predicted proteins | sample MGYA00248626_ERZ508543 | MGnify/ENA primary metagenome ERZ508543 (study PRJEB26211, sample SAMN05518279) | marine metagenome | isolation source: Puget Sound, Washington, USA | host: Bankia setacea... | reverse complement strand
CCCCCCAGGCTCGACACGCCTTTTAATATTAACTTTAATGAAGAAGAGTTTAGAGAACGTTATTAAAATAAATTAAAATAACGAGAGTAAGATCCTTTTTATCGTGTGACTGTTCACTGTGCACGGACCCGCTTCTGTACATGCTTGCCATAGGTTGCTTGCATGTCGCATCTCGTTTTATATTAGACTAGTACCATAAACAGATATTTGTAATTGTTAATATATTACACTGGGAAACAAAAGCGTTACATTTATAGGTCAACGTCTAAATTATTAGATGTAAAACATTTCAGGTTTGATAAATCATTCCGGTATCCGAAGAGAGACAGTCCTACAGACCCCAATGTCGTCCTGCGTTATGGTCTGGCGGCATCATCTGAAGCATATGTCAACCTCTTCTCGGCTCTGTGCAGGTGAGCTAGGTTTACTGCGGTATTCCCGTGTTGGTCGAGATTATGTGCTAGGTTTACTGTAGTATTCCCGTGTTGGTCGAGATAATGTGCTAGGTTTACTGTGGTGTTCCCGTGTTGGTCGAGATAATGTGCTAGGTTTACTGTATTGTTCGCCTGTTGGTCGAGATAATGTGCCAGCTTTACTGTGGTGTTCCCGTGTTGGTCAATGTCAAGGTCATGGGCTGGGGTAGGGGGCGTAGGGACAATATTAACGAGGGCAAGGGGTGCTAACTTTACTCAAAGTTTTTTTAAACACTATAGTTTCAAGAGTATTCAAGTGTGTATTCATATGTTTTCTAATGCGGTTCCGGTTATGTTTTAATATCAAACCGTCTCTTCTAATCTATCTCAATGGCTACAACACCAATATGTAGATATTCGTACATATAGTGATGTTGTAGAGAACAGTACTTTGCCAGTGAGAGAGATTAGAAGACACTCTTTGATGTTTAAACTATTTAACTGGAACCTCATTTAGAACTTATGACACCCTCCTACCTCCCATCTCTGTAGATCCGAGAGTATACCAGTCAAGAAACTAAAGGGTTATGTGAAGGACAGTAGGTATGACCCGGAGGAACCTTTCACCCAGCTGGACGAGCCCGAGCACGCCTGGAACGCCGTCTATGTGGGACATGGCTGGCGCTTTGTTGACTGTGCCTGGGGAGCCGGGTTCGAGGATGATGAAGGCATCTACCATAAACGATATGACGAATTTTGGTAAGCAAATGTTAGTTGTATCATTTAAAGATTTACAAGATATGCTTTGGGAACTAACCTAAGTGCATCAAACAACAAAACATCAAGTCAGTTAAACTAGTCTAGTATTCAGAATGCTTTTATTGGAAACGCTTCCGTGTGGTCGGGAATGCACGGGTTATTGTCTACTCGTTTAATGATACTTATAACAACTTCACAATTTGTTATTAAGTATGTATGCCGTATCGCTTTTGTCGTTTTTGCTTTCAAACTACCAACCATCTGTTAAATTTTTTTTATCGGTTAACCATTTGAAAATTGGTGTGATAAAGTACTTAAGTAATAATGAAAAGTGTGTTGTATACTAGTATTTAAGTGTCGGTGCTAGAGCACTACTTCTTCACTGTGGGTACTTTCAGGTTTTTGACGGACCCAGAGAACTTCATTAACGACCACTTCCCATACCTCCGTAACGACCCAATGTCTAGCGAGATGTGGCAGCTCCTGAAGCGCCCAGTTACCCTAGAGGAGTACAATAAAACAGTCAAAGTTGAAGCCATTACCAAAGATTGGGGTGTCGAATTTTCTCACCGGGAGCCGATTATCGTGTTCAGAAAAGAGCTGCATATCATTGTCAAGACCACCATAATCCCAATAATGCAGATTCGAGCCACGCTAGATACCTCTGATAGAATCAGCATGGACGCATATGTGGCCACGTTTCGTGATTCTGAAGATCACTATAAAATCCTGGTGCGTCCGCCATCGCCGGGTGTTTACATTCTTAAAATAGCCGGCAAACGGGAGGGGGACGCCACTTCTAGTGTACCTAGCTTAGTGAAATACATTTTGAAATGTACAGACATCAATAACTTAGTGAAACACTTTCCATTTTCCTACACTGCCGCTCAGACATTTCAAGTTTGCGTCTTGGAGCCAACTTATCGCGATCTGGAGCCCAATTCGGCGGTCAAATTTCGTCTCGCCTCGCCGTTCCTTGCTGAGATGTTCGTAGAGGATTTATCGTTAGAAAAGATCGATGATTACACTTGGGAGGGACAGATACTCACGCCTAAAAAGAGCGGACACCATCTAGTGATCTATGGAACAACACCCGAGGCGAGCAACCCAAACAGAAAACAACCGCTCTATAAGTTTAACATATTGTAACACTCTTGTAAATGTCACGTAATAAAGTTAGTTTCTAATAATATATATGTTGGTTGATATTATTGAACAGTAGCCGAAGCAAATTCCCATTGCTTATTCCCAATATTTGTTAAGAAGTTAAGTGTCCTTGTTTGGCGAGAATCACAAAGAGTTCAAAACAGTAAACTGGAGGCGAGGTTTATTGGCATAGACACAATAGTCAAACTTGTTGGTGGTCTGAAAACATCATGGGTCGCACTGCAATGTTGCTGTTTAACATGAGTTACACAGGGTATGTACACATCTACCGTTAGTGTTAGGAGACCTTCATTGCAGCTGTTCTTTTCTAAAAACCAACGTGTTTATAATAAATTATTAGAGAGATCGTCCTTCACACACTTTTTATGTATTAATATAAGTGAATTTCGTTAAAGGGGCATAACTTTGTAATACATGTGCCGGGCATCACAAAATTAATTGCCTGTTAATGTTTGGGTCATTGTTATTATAGATTTCAAGCGCTATCAACGTAAATGTTGTTTAATTCAAGGTAGGCGTTTCATTTGTAGCAACTTTTAAATATTGAAAAAATATTTACTTCTACATGAGAATCACAACCTTTAATGATAAACTGAGAACTCACTGCAAGGAAAAACATTCAGTGAATATTTTGGGGTAGGGATAATCATCAATGTTGACAGTTCTTGCCTTATAACATATATACTCCTATGTACGGACAACTCTTATTGTATTGTTAAGACCTCCTGACATGGACAATGCACTTATTGTATTGTTAAGACCTCCTGACATGGACAATGCACTTATTGTATTGTTAAGGCCTCCTGACATGGACAATGCAACCCTAACTTGTAAGACTTTGAACACTCTATAACTTGCATACTAGTCATTACAAATGTCTCTTATATATTCACTCTTTTCATTTGAGTGACAACTCTGTGCTTTTTGATGTGAACATGCGCATTCTGATTGGCATATATAGTATATAGTTTTATATGTTAAAGGAAAGTCTAACATTATGTTAAGATGGAAATATATTATTGTCATTGAAATTTAAGGAAAACACAATTTTCAAACTGTTTACACATTATGGATATACTTACCAACAAGGGAGCAAACTCTTACAAACTTGAAATTTCGAAATGGGGGAGTATGTATATACCGACAGTGATACTTAATAATAAAAAATGGGTTTTAAAAAAAATCTGATGAAAAACATAACTTCCAAAAACTCCTTGTTACAAAAACGGATTTGGAAAACCCATTAGAATTTTGTTTTTTGTTTACCAACCTGTTTTGAAATTAAAAATATATCTTATCTTGCTATTAAGCATTACACATGTCTACAATGTGTTTATAAAGAGATACTTGATAATGGAAAAACATCACAAAAACAAATATAACATCAAATACTTATCCATGAATGTTGACACCGTTTAGACATGAGAAGACTATTGTACCACTGAATCTTGTCTCATATAAGGTCCCAGTTTATGTCAATAAACAATGTGGTTCATTGAACTTCAGTCTGTCACATTTGTAGAGATATGTGGGTATTATGAAGCACAGAAGTTGTTTATCTTATGTGTGTGTGTACATGTAGCTGTTTATTTTATGTTTGTTTGTACATGTAGTTGTTTATCTTATGTGTGTGTGTACATGTAGTTGTTTATCTTATGTTTGTGTGTACATGTAGTTGTTTATCTTACGTGTATGTGTACATGTAGTTGTTTATCTTATGTGTGTGTGTGTGTGTACATGTAGTTGTTTATTTTATGTGTGTGTGTGTACATGTAGTTGTTTATCTTATGTGTGTGTGTGTGTGTACATGTAGTTGTTAATCTTATATGTGTGTGTGTACATGTAGTTGTTTATCTTATGTTTGTTTGTACATGTAGTTGTTTATCTTATGTTTGTTTGTACATGTAGTTGTTAATCTTATATGTGTGTGTGTACATGTAGTTGTTTATCTTATGTTTGTGTGTACATTTAGTTGTTTATCTTATGTTTGTGTGTACATGTAGCTGTTTATCTTATTTATGTTGGTACATATAGTTGTTTATCTTATGTGTGTGTGTACATGTAGTTGTTTATCTTATGTTTGTTGGTACATGTAGCTGTTTATCTTATGTGTGTGTGTACATGTAGCTGTTTATCTAATATGTGTGTACATGTAGTTGTTTATCTTATGTGTACATGTAGTTGTTTATCTTATGTGTGTTTGTACATGTAGTTGTTAATCTTATATGTGTGTGTGTACATGTAGTTGCTTATCTTATGTTTGTGTGTACATTTAGTTGTTTATCTTATGTTTGTGTGTACATGTAGCTGTTTATCTTATTTATGTTGGTACATATAGTTGTTTATCTTATGTGTGTGTGTACATGTAGTTGTTTATCTTATGTTTGTTGGTACATGTAGCTGTTTATCTTATGTGTGTGTGTACATGTAGCTGTTTATCTAATATGTGTGTACATGTAGTTGTTTATCTTATGTGTACATGTAGTTGTTTATCTTATGTGTGTGTGTGTGTGTACATATAACTGTTTATCTTATGTGTGTGTTTACATGTAGTTGTTTATCTATTGTGTTTGTGTACATGTAGTTGTTTATCTTATGTTTGTGTGTACATGTAGCTATTTATCTTATGTTTGTGTGTACATGTAGTTGTTTATCTTATGTTTGTTTGTACATGTAGTTGTTTATCTTATGTTTGTGTGTACATGTAGCTGTTTATCTTATGTTCGTTGGTACATGTAGCTGTTTATCTTATGTTCATTGGTACATGTAGTTGTTTATCTTATGTTTGTTTGTACATGTAGTTGTTTATCTTAAGTTTGTTTGTACATGTAGTTGCCAATCCTATGTTTGTTTGTAAATGTAGTTGTTTATCTTATGTATGCACTTATTAATCTATGTATGCAGTTCTAAAGAATTACCCTTTCTAACTTAAATGTTCAGTGTTGTTCATTTTCTTCATATATACTTGTAAAAATTACAGAACGATGAAATCCCCATATCAGGTTTATCTCCACAAGCAATCAGCCATCATTCACTTCACCCCATCAAAGGCCCCCACTGTTTCCTTGAGCAATAATCTATACCCTCATTGCTTAGTACTGGTTGGTTTAAGGAATGGCTTCAAGTGTGATTTCACAATTGAACTAAAATAAATTGAGGGCCTTATGGAAGATTGACTGAAATGTCGAATAAGCTGCCTCGTTAAATATTGTCAAAACCAAAACCTCTCACAGATAGTAGCATAACTACTATATTGAATACTCGATCACTTCACTCTTACGTCTGAATGACATTTTGAAGTTTTTTAATAACCGAATCTTGTCAATCTAAATAGCTATCAACAATATGCTAATATACCTTGATACTTAATGCAATATAATTATGTAGATATGTTAACTTTTTGCTATCAATTCACAGTCACTTACATCTGAAAACAGTATAAATTGTTTCACTATTGTAGGAATATCGGTCCTATTTGATATCGTTGAATACAAATGTTTAGTATGATGTTTCCGAAATACTTGTCGACATATATTCACCAGCGATGTTGTGCATCTCCTCCATTTGTGTATGTCCGCTATTAAACTTTGCGAATCTCCAGTCTGCGAAGGAGTAAGATTCTCTAGCCAATGTTCTCGACTCCAATTAATCCCTGATAACAGCATCATTGTTACAACCTCTGGAACCTTTTTCAAGACAGCTAAATGTAGGGCCGTGATGTCAAAGGGGCTCGAGAGATTGGGATCCGCACCGTAAGCTAACAGTACTTTCGCCACAGTGAATTTGGAGAAACTTATGGCTCTGTACAAAGGGGTCTCTAACGTATTGAAAGCCTGAGTGTTTACATCACAGCCTGACAGAAGTAGAAGCTTTAACACTCTTTCAAATTCGACAGGGTAACTTGAGTCGTATTTAGACACTAAGACATGTACCGGACAGTTTCCATCTGGTTTTGTGGCATCAACCCTGCAACCTGTAGAGAAAAAAGGGCATTGGTAAAAAATAGACTAACAAAATAGGTTATTTCCAGAATTCTGAATTGTTTTTTTCCCATTATTTTAAGAAAAACGACACAAATGAATGTTTCTTAGTACAATGCAATCTCTACCAAACCAAATACCCTTGAATGCTCATGTTGATTAAGTATATGGCAAGGCCTTGTAAGTAAAAATGGTTTAATTGGCTCAATAAGAAGGTCATTTGAATGTCACAATGTGGCATATCAGTGTAAAGGTCTCGACCAAAGCCACATTGTGTGTGAGTATGAAGTAAATCTGTCAACTAATGAAAAGGTTATAACTGAAAAACCAAACTTAAACACAAATTGTTAAAGAACAATGTTGAATATCAAGGTCATATGAAGGTCAAGGTCAAGATGCTACATGTAGGTGAAAAGGTCTTGACCTAAGTAACAATGTGTGTGAGTATGAAGTAAATCGGTAGACTAAGTTACTAATGAAAAAGTTATTAGAGGAAAACGAAACTGTAAAGCAAATTGTTATTGACGCCGGACGCCCTCCTGCTCTCAACCAATCTATAAGCCGAAATTTTGTTTGAAATTCCAGCTAAAAGTAGTTACGTCAAAATTAGAATCACAACCTTTATAGTGTAAAAAGACCAATCTGACCCTTCGAGTTAATCAACAAAAAGTGACGTACAGGGTTTTAGCAATAAGGCGACGGATAGAAGCTCTTAGATAAAATTATGAAACACATATTTCTCTTTTACTTGAAATGGTACTTTTAAGAGACTTACAACTTACGGAGGGACAAGAAAGCAGACAATTATATACATTTGTGGTTTTCTAAATTATTTATGAGCATTCTTCTATCTAATTTTGTTCAAAACGAAGAATTTTCTAAAATTGTTAAATAAGTGTAGTTGTCTTGTTAGAATTATGCATATGTTGAGTGTAATAAAACCAGCTAACAGTTAAAGGTGGACTGTCACTCAAAATATAAAAAAAACATATTCATCTGTACTTCATAGCCACATAGTACTTATGACATAATGCTTTTGTGAAATACGTAGACAACTAAACTCTATCTTATAGCCTGGTAATCATATACTGAAATTGTCAAAAGAATATTTAACAGGTGAGTCATAAAAGATTTTTAGAACTTGCCAGCAATTTGAAAGTAGGAAAACCAATGATGTGGTGTGCTTTTTACAAACTTAAGAAGCATTTTTGATACTATACGTAGGCTAATTTTCTAAAAAAAAAATGTTTAGGAAATTAATTACTTGGAAACGAAAAGGCAACTTTAATAATGACAGACTTACCAAGATTTATCAATAGAGAGATGGCAGATAAATGTCCACTCCGTATCGACAGCAGTAGTGGAGTCTCAAAACTGTAGTTACAGCAATCCACGTCACAACCTATAAAATACAAACTGTCTATTACAGACATGGGTACCATTTTACTCAAGCACCTACGTCACAACCTATAAAATACAAACTGTCTATTACAGACATGGGTACCATTTTACTCAAGCACTTACGTCAAACTTTAACTTACAAACAAATATACCGGTAGGTTCTTATAACATAATGCCCCATTGGTTAATAAGTTATGAAATTATGTTGTTCATTTATATATGTTTGTTAAATTGCTACTTTACTCCTCATGCAGTGTTAGTCCTAATGATTACTAACCAACACTTAAATGATTCGCCGTATACAACTGATGCTTATGTAGATTCATAGATAAAAGTTTATATTCTGCTATTAACATTCCTGATAAATTTGTCTGAAATATGTATAATTTTGTGTATAACTTTTTTGGGTTTAACTCAAGCCTGATTAAATGATTATGAAATCCAGCTCTGGTTAAAGTTAACACAAAACAGAAAGCATACAGCTGTAATAAACTCAGTTAATCAGGGAATGTTAATACTACAATAGATCATTGTGTGGTTGATGTGTGGAATTTAAACATGATGAGGGTTTCTGTTATGATGTTTTTTGTTGTTGTTTTTGACGATATTTAACAAAGGGGCTTATTTGACATCTAAGTCAAACTTCAATAAGGCCCTCAATTTATTTAAGTTCAATTGTGAAATCATGCTCGAGTCCGTCCTGGAACCAACCAGTAGTACTAAACATTGAGGGTAAAGTTTTTCAAGGAAACAATGGGAGTCTTTGATGGGGTTTGAACGTGAGACTGGCAGATAACTACTCAGATGTGCTACCCACTGCGCTGCGCCACCCCTCATGTCACTTCCTTGTATATGCATTGTTTTTTAAATCTGGTATTAACTTTGTATTTTCAAAGCAAGAATCTTGATCATCCTAGCAAAGCACTGGTTCATCCTAGGTTTGAATTCAAAAAGAAATGGCAGTTTTGTATCAATTTGAAAATGGTGGATCAAAACAAACTTTACAAGCAATCAATATGAAAATGGTGAATCAAGACAAACTTAACGAGCAATAAATTTGATAATGGTGGATCAAGACAAACTTAATGAGCAAGCAATATGAAAATGATGAATCAAGACAAACTTAAAAAGCAATTCATTCAAAAATGTTGGATCAAGACAAACTTACCAACCAATCAATTTGAAAATGTTGGAAAAAGACAAACTTCATGAGCAATCAATTCAAAAATGGTGAATCAAGACAAACTAAATGAGCAATCAATTTGAAAATGGTGGATCAAGACAAACTTAACAAGCAAGCAATTTGAAAAAGGTGGATCGAGACAAACTTTACAAGCAATCAATATGAAAATGATGAATCAAGACAAATTTATAAAGCAATCAATTCAAAAATGGTGAATCAATAGAAACTTAACGAGCAATCAAGAGAAAATGGTGGACCAGGACAAACTTACCAAGCAATCAATTAAAAAATGGTGGATCATGACAAACTTACCTGAAGACACCAACGCCTTTATGACGTGTAACTGATTGTTCTTGACAGCGTAGTGTAGGGGTAGGTTGCCTTTCCTGTCTTGTTTCTTGAGGCTAGCACCATTGTGTATGAGGTATAGGGCAGCGTCTGTATGCCCCTCTATGATTGCTGCGTGCAAAGCTGTAAGACCTGACAATACAACAACCACATCATATGCATAAATAGGATCTTACTTAAGTTGTCATCTAATATTTATAAATGTTTATGAAACCAGTTAAAGTAATATTGGTGAGTCATCCTTATGGCGAGCTATATAACATTTCCAGAACAAGTTTCAATAAAGTTTACATTATGTTGATTTTTATAGTGTGAGGTGTGAGCGCCCATGGACCCTGCGCAGGACACACACGGTTGTAACAGGTTTCTCACATGTCTTGGGTTATATTTGACGAAATGTGATATAAATAAATTCCTAATGCTTATATTACATTGAAAACAGAGTTAGTAATGGAGTATTTAGATTACATGTGTTTCAGAACAACAATGTGTGTGTTCATGTCGATTTTAAATCATTAGTCCAATTTGAAAACGTCAGATAGTGCATAGATTTGATCATTTCTTTGTGCTTCCTTTCTTGATTCACTTTAGCTTTAGATCAAAGGATGTCACGCAAAGGGAGATTACTGTCTAGGAGATTGGAACTCACAGATAAAAGTAAAAGAAGGTCCATGATAAGAACTGAAAGAAGTAACGGTGGAAGAATTTCGGCATGGATATATAGATCTTTTTTTTTGTTTTGTTTTGTTTTGCCTACTTGGCAGGAGAAGACAGGGAATTTCGGTCATGTGACGGTTGCTAGATTTCCTTGGCTTGCACAGGGGTGTAAGATAAGCGGCACGCGTCAGGGACTTTTTATTTTCTACTTTCGATTTCATCATTTCTCATTTACGCTGTAGGAAGTGTGTAAAGGATGCATGATGCATATAAGATTCAGCTTTTAGATGATGGTAGTGTTGTGTCAGCTGCACTCCATGAACTTGGGAAAGGCATGCCAGATTCCCCAGATCTGTCTATCAGATGGCAGTATTGTTTGAGGATTTTGAGTATGAGTTCCCCCGAGTGTTTATTGCAGCACCTCAATCCAAGACGACCCTGATCTCCACTGAATCTTCAACCCACGGGCCAGCGGGGGGTCGGAACCTTCGCTGTGCTCGGGATACTCCCACTTGCTGACCCGCGGGTTGGACAAACCAGTCTTCCACCCCCACCCATGTAAGAGTCTATTAATATATTTAATACATTTTTTTAGATCTTCATACATGTAATCTATAGGATTAGATATAATACAGAACTTCTTTGAGCTGGAAATGAAATGTCAGGTATTTGTTTAAAATATGAAGAGAAACAAGAGCATCACAATGAGGAGCAATATACGCCTAAATGTAGCTATGTCATATGGCCCTTGACCCCTTAGCGTGACCTTGATTGTGAAATGTGCCATCCCATTGTCCTCTTGAAGTTGTGAAAATTGTTGCCAAGTTTCTTCGAAATCCTTCCAGCAGTTCAAGAGTCACAGAGTAGACACACAATTGCTAGAGGACGGACGAACAGACAGATGGACAGGAATAGGGGTCATTACATAATACGTTCTCTTCAGTGGTAAAATAGCCAATGCTGAATGTATGGCTGTTCTTGTTGATGTTCAAAACAAATATCTCTAGTTACTTTATTCAGGCTTCCAAAAATTGCTTGTGTCGAAAGAAATGTTAGTATATATCACTGACCAAGATTATTTCACACATGTTTAAACAGGGATGAAAAAACCGAATGAGCATGCAGATCCGACAAAGTCGTGCGCAAAAAAAATAAATAATCTATTTAAACATATTAACAACTTAACAACATGTTGATAGTTAATTTTACCTAATTTGTCCTGGCAATTCAAGTTGACATCACTGTTCACAAGCACTTTCATGACATTTAGATGGCTTTTAAGGGCTGCGAAAAATAGAGAGCTCTGATTGGCTGGTCCTGGAGCGTTGACATTAGCTCCGCCTCTAATTAGCACATCCACCACTGACAGGTAACCATTAAAGCTGGCGCCATGAAGAGCTGTCCCAAAATCACTGTAACAATTGCAAATGATATGTTTAAGTCAGTATTCAAACAAGCTTAAAATGTCAAAAAATGTACTGTTTCTCTCATAATGTTCATCTAATCCTTCGTATTAATAACTATAACTATTACTATTATGTCAAAACATGTATATATATGATAACATTTGCTAATAGGCTAGTCAATATAGCATTTTCTTGCCAAACGAGTTCCTTCACAATCTCTTTTAGTATTATGAGATAGGTTATGATCAAGTCTGTCTTTTCAGCAAGGTTATGAAATCATCTACAGCAAGGATACAAAACATGTTACTGAGAGTGTGCAAAGGATGCCGACAGGAGGCAAAAAACACACACTGTTTAACAAAAACTTTCATTACAGAAACAAATACACGTATTATCCTTTTTTAAGCAATTTTCCATAATATAAACATAGGAAAAAAAAAAACTGTTATAGACAATGGGTAGAGATTTAGCCTAGCGATTCCAGAACCATGTAAATTGATTTTTGATGATTTTGAGTACATTTATTGGTATGGTTGGATAATCTTCTTAAACTCTTTCCATTGATACTACATACATGGTTCTAGATTGTATATTAGTCACAAAACACACAATTTCAGAACCTGTATGAGATTTCAAAAATACAGAGGGGTAAAACTATAAATTTCGTTTATACTCAAAATTACGAAAAAAACACGATACAGGTTTTGTGAAATAAGGTGACACTTTATTAACTCACATGGCTGAGATGTCTGGGTCTGCACCTGCTGCCAGTAACAGTGCCATCACGGCTGCTTGATTGGTGACAGCAGCTAGTATTAGGGGTGTAATTCCATGTTTATCTGTAGCATCAATGTTTACACCACCTGTAAAGTTAAATAAAAAACAGACCATTATAATGATGATGATGATGATGATGATGATGATGATGATGATGATGATGATGATGATGATGATGATGATGATGATGAT
>ENA-OREC01001346-OREC01001346.1-marine-metagenome-genome-assembly--contig:-NODE-1346-length-12285-cov-11.949951_pt1 | contig 12285 bp, 7 predicted proteins | sample MGYA00248626_ERZ508543 | MGnify/ENA primary metagenome ERZ508543 (study PRJEB26211, sample SAMN05518279) | marine metagenome | isolation source: Puget Sound, Washington, USA | host: Bankia setacea... | reverse complement strand
TCTTACACTTGTACACTCTTACACTTGTACGCTCTTACACTTGTACACTCTTACACTTGTACACTCTTACACTTGTATACTCTTACACTTGTACACTATTACACTTGTACACTCTCACACTTGTACACTCTTACACTTGTACACTCTTACACTTGTACACTCTTACACAAAATAATATATTGATGCTGAAATATAAAAGAAACTGCTTATTAATTATGGAATAGCAGAACAAATATTGGAATGTGACATTGAAAAGTATGGAAAACACAAACAAAAGATGTAAACGTGTGATGTGGAAACTATGAACAACCAGAATAACTATGAAAACGTAAAACACGTGAAGTATAAAACAAGAATAAAGGTGAACTAAATGACATACCAGCTTTAAAATAAATGGAATTAGCTCAGTTTTAGTCTACTGCTTACTGAATAAAAACCCGTAAACTATGCCGTTGATTCTACCGAGGCTTGCGAAGACCACCGAGGTTTGTAAACGCTATTCTCTAAATACTAGATTCTGAGCTGATCTCAATTGTATTACCCAATGTTAAGAGTTGACCTTCAGCGTTCCATTCATCAGTGTGCGTGTAGTTTGTAAGTACGTGTAGCAGTCAGTGTCACCAGTCTATATATACCATAAACAATAGTCTTGTCATCGACATAACCATGAGCCTACATAACGTCTGTCACAAACAAAAGTCCAATGCTTTAGCTGTAGGTGATTGTTGAGGTCAAAGAACTACAGATACTCAAATTTCTTCCCACACACAAAAGTAAGCAAGCTTCGGTGCCAACGAAAACTGTGATAATATAGAGTGTTCAACATAATGTTTCTACTGCCATGGTTTATATATACGGCCCATCAACACATGGAATGCAGGAGCGTATACAAACGATGACGACGTCGATGATGATATCCACGGCGACGACGATAACGACGGTGAGGGTGAGGGTGTTCTTGAAGACCATTGTCAGATACTATAGAAGCAGGTTTGTCAGTTTATGTACGGATCCCTTCTAATCTTGGTTGATAAATACAGATGAACCATCATGCACACTGTATATACAATGTAGTTTAAATACGTTTATGGAAATGGCCCCGGTATTTGATAGTTGTTATACATATCTGGTCTCTGGTTGGTCGGTGGAAAATTGTTGCTAGTGTCATGAATTGTCGTTGTCATCGTGAAAGTTATTTGTTCTGTGTTATACAAACAGAACACAGTTGGACCATGGTTAAGAAGACCGACTATTGTTCATCACAAACTGACCATTAACTCAAAGTATTGTAAGAAATCACGAGTTGTTATGTAGCAAGTAAAGAGTCGCAACTGTGACGAAACTTAAGCATTCAGTTCATATAAGGCATGTACATTTTGACAGGCAACATTTTCAAGGCCCTTTTTTGTATGTTTTCAATGTATGGTCAAAAATTTACTTGCGCATTGTTTCATGTTTAAACTATAAAATTGTTTAACATGTACGACTTAACGATTTACACATCAAAAGGCGCCATAAAGTTTCCATTTGTGAGGTCATAATAAAGAAAGTAGAAACATGGACTGTAGCTCTTCATGTTTATCATCTAACGTATTATAACATGAACAAAGCAGTTACATTAGGTTTTGTGATATCTTTTCACTCCACCGCACAGGTTCATAGAGTTTGAAGCTAGAACAAAACTTGATTGGGTTGTCCAACGCAAGTTCACCGGTTATAATGATTTAACCTGTTTGACTCGTTTAATGACGGTATGCAATGACATGTAGATCAAATGATGTTAACACATAGTTGACAATAAACGAAATGTAAACTGTAAAATATGTCTGAGAGAAATGCTGACAAACACATCTACTTTTCCAATCTTGCTCGACCTACATGATGATGGGCGTTATGGCGGTTGTGGTGACGTTGGTGGTGATAATGGTGGTGGAGATGATGAGGAGGATGATGATAACAACGACGATGATGATGATGACGGAGAGGCGGACAATGATAGGAGCGAGCGGTAAAAAATATGACGTCGTCAATATGACGTCTTGACGTTATAACTAACTTCACGTAACGTTGCCAGGGGACGCATAACGCAGCAAGATGGCAGCAATACCAGAACGTTTTTATATGTATGAAGACAAAATTCGTTATATAAATAAATATATGGCGCGTTTGAAAGGTTCGAAGAAGAAAAATAAGAGAAAAACGAAGAGGAAAGGACAGAAAGAGCTACTGCGCGACATGTTCGACTATATGGCTAAGGATTTTGAAGATTTTATGCGGGAAAAGAAACTACGGGAGGATGAGGCGTTAGGTATACAGCGTTTTCCAAGAGGCATGGATGCTGAGATTGAAGGACGTCGTCAAGAAAAAAAGAACAACAGAAAGAAGAAGAAAACTAATAGTAAACCACATGATGGAAAGACGCCACGCCCTGCTGTTAACCGAACACATTTAGCAGAAATAGGTATATGTATATATAATAAGATACAATAATGGACAGATGAGTTGCATTTGCTTTTGATGTCAATGTATTTCAGTTTTAGACGGGTTGAACAGATGTTATATTATTTTAGTGGAATGGCATTAGGTGTAGTCATTAATATGTATGTTGGTAAAGATTGGTGTTGTCTGAGAACTCTTGAATGAGGCACAAACAAAACCAACAAATATTTGTCTGTCTTTTGTTACTGCCCATGTTGGAACAGTATTCTTCAATGGTACATTTGGTGGAATCCTACAATGGGTGTGATTAATACTTTGTTTTCAATCCCCCATGTTAAATTTATTTTATTTTTGTTTTCAGGAAAAGTACCAACTCCCAGATCATCCATTGGAAGCGGTGACACTGACACAGCACCACTGCTGAGAAGACATGATCACATTATTATTCACGTTAAACCAAGACACGGTGGTAAGACAAATGGTTTAGTCTGATATAACATACAAAGCTCACTGGCTCAGATGTCTTCGTTTTATATTATCTGTTAAATACTCGTTAGCACATTACCAATACCACGAAGTGACTGATACCACAATTGTTAAAATCAAAATACCAGCTACTCGGACTGTTAAAAGACACTCGTGTGCAGCAAGAGAGCAGCACACAGAAGTGTTTTAGTGGGATCAGCTAAAATGGCATAGTCCAGTTGCTATGCCTGTCTCTCACTGTGCCTGTCCGTGCACGCGAACGTTCGTCTATGTCTGTCTCTCACTGTGCCTGTCCGTGCACGCGAACGTTCGTCTATGTCTATATCTCACTGTGCCTGTCCGTGCACGCGAACGTTCGTCTATGTCTATCTCTCACTGTGTCAGTCCGTGCACGCGAACGTTCGTCTATGTCTATCTCTCACTGTGTCTGTCCGTGCACGCGAACGTTCGTCTATGTCTATCTCTCACTGTGTCTGTCCGTGTACGCGAACGTTCGTCTATGTCTATCTCTCACTGTGTCTTTCCGTGCACGCGAACGTTCGTCTATGTCTATATCTCTTGCGGTCTCTCTGTTTTTATTAAAAGTAAAACACGTTCAGTGTCGGGTATAACACTTCACAACGCATATCGAATTCTGTATTACAATCGTTCGTTTCAAGTCTACTTTATTTATTGTGATACATTGTCTTTCAGAAGGAGACTATGATTATGTTGATGGCAACGATGGTCACATTGAAAGCGGTAATGCCGACGATACCCATAATAAAGACAGCAACAATGATGCTACAAATGTTGACCCCACCACGCTTGCTCTCACAGTACCGTCGGATGATACTACTAAACTCCAACCAAATGAAGCCTGGCTCGATGGTGGAGAGGATAACGATGTGATTGATATTCCTGAGACAAAGAGTGTGAAAACGTCTCGAATTAGAAAATGGTTGGGACGCCTATTTGGATGCTGTGTTAGAAAAAATGACTAGAGCTAAAATTAAACTTTAATAGCTGATAAATTTAAATGCTAATTTGGGGACAGTTATAAGCAACTGTGATATTTTAATTGAACTTACATCAACGGATCCTTTCAATATAAAAACAAGCTTATGTAGATCTAGTCTTGAACATTGGAAAGCTGCAAGATACCAACACTTATCTTTTTATCTGTGTAAAGGATGCACAGAAATGGTAGTGTGTGTTGATATATTGATTCAATAAAATGATTTATGATTATGCAAACCATTGTCCGTCCTAATGTCATATACTTTAAGTCGGCGCTGAATGATACTCAAACTTTGAGTTTCAAGATTCAATAAATCGTTGAGTTTATGTGATACATATATCTCTTGGTGATAATGAGATGATGATGATGCTGATGATGACGACAACGACGATGGTGATGATGATGATGATGATCACCTGAGATACGCGTGTCTTCCTTGAACGCATTAAGTACAAGCAGGTGAACACAGTGGCCATAGACGAAAATAACACTATACAATTATGTCCATGGAAATAGGATATCGGCAAAATCTACTAAATCATCATTGTAACGAAGAACACGAACCGATAACATCCAAACCAAAAACAACGTACGTGTGTGTAAAGAGATAAAAACAAGTGTGTGTGTGTTTAAAGAGATAAAACAACAAGTGTGTGTGTGTGTGTTTTGCTTGCATGTACGAGTATTTTGTTATAACGCACATATTGCCTCCAATTTGTCTTACCCATTTCCGGTCTGTAATTGATGTAACTACCTATTTTCTAATTGATCACTAGCACAACACATCATGCTCATCTACCAAAGCTTAACAATTAATCAAGCCAAATTACATATTGATTCACGTGAGAAAGTTTATATACGTTGGCCCACACAGCATGTTTACATAATAGCATCATTACAATGTAAAGAGGAACACATAACACTTTATTAACGTGTAGAAGGGAGTAGAAAGTTGTATATGCATCAATACAACGGAGATTTCTAATCAATACTGCCCTTTAATATTACTGCGGTGTTGGGCGTGTTTTTTTATTGTTTGTCAGCTTGTTTAAAAAAATTTTTTACAGTGGAAGCTTACATCAAAAGCATAACTTGCAATCATAATTCTCCTCCCAGGCATACATGCATTCGTTATTTCAAATGAATAAAAAACACCTAGCTATGGTCTGTGTTGCTTTGTTTGTGTAAATATTTCCAGGCAAATAGGTGAAAACAAGAATTTACATGTAGATGAATGAGCAACAATGTGTCATGCAAACCACAGTTTACATTTTACATGTACATGCATGTTCAGACCTAAATAACAATTTGCTGTTCGCTGCATGTTTGACACCGAAAATACATAACTACACGTGTGAAATAAGACTATAATTAAACATCTTTTGTTCAGCCTCGCAACAAAAAGACACACCCGATCATGTATCCGCAGCAAAACAAAACATACAAAGAGCAACAGAACGAAACATGTACATTTCACTGAGCACTCGTGGATGGTCAGGTGTTTCATCCGTGAGAAAGCGACCTAAACACGAGGATGTACCCTGGGTTATCTGCAAACTCACCAGAAGTTAGGTGTTTTAAACGCATTGGTATATCCGTACTTAATAGTTTTATTGTTTTCCAAAAATGGACGGATATAGACAACCATTAGCGAACGCTGTTTGTTTGGAACAACTCATAATTATGCTAATGCAAATACAACCAATTGTTTGGGTTGGGGCGAAAAGTGTCACATGCAAATTGTAAGCAAAAAAAACCCACATTCATTGACGTCTGCAACTTGGTTTTGTTTCGTTTTTTATGCTGTTACTGGCGTGGTTTTGGCGGGAAATAGAAAGCTCGTGATGCCAGACGACACTGGTTTTGTGGTTTTATAAACCTTTATGGACATGCATTTTGTTTTACATGTAGCCGTAGGTATAATTGCAGTAATAGCTGGCAAGTATAAACGAACTATAGATCAGATAAAGTGCAGGTAAATACAGTCTGTACATGTTGTATTGTTAATTACATATACACACCTGTTAATGTACATTTATAGATCCATTTACAGCTACCCTGCAGTTTATAGAAACCATTCGTTTAATTATCGTATATGTATGTATGCAATAGAGATCTACATGTACCTTTGTTTATATAGGCTTTATTTATAGAGGAAGCTTATTTTAGCATATTTACAACGCTAATCTACCATAAGGTCCTCATCGACAATAAAACTGAACAAGATACAGAACAAGATACAACATACAGATATGGCCAGTGATCCAGAATGCCAACTCCAGTTGCATTGCAATTTGATATATTAATTAATTATTATATATGGAGTGAAAAGAGTTCATGGAGACCTTTAAAAGCTGCAACATGCAAAGGTGTTAAATTCTCAATCGCAGATCATATCACATGAACATGCCTTAGACATTACGTTATGGAAGTACATTGTTTTCATGAATTCACATGTGTCGTAGAACCGATCTGGGAGATGACTAATACTTGCTTGTATGACTTTGCTATATTAACCAGATGATTGGTACCACTTTAAATATCTGACCTTAGATAGGTTAAGGTTCGATGAATTAGGTATACAATCGGGAATACTGTTCCAAATTGAAAGACCCAGAAAATACAAATGTGTTCCTAAACAACTCAATTCTTGGTTTCGGTATTTACAGTTGGGTTTCATGAGATGATCTAAGTGTTCTTGAATGTATATCTGAGGTAAATGTAAATGGTATTTTAAGGTAATTTTGGAGTTTTATACATTTGAATAGCTTTCTGGTATATTACTCTTTCTGGGAAAACCATCTATTTTAATTGAGAAAATAGAAATGTGAAAGGGGTATCAACGTCTTTGTTAATGATTAATCTGCCTGCTCTTTTCTGAAATGTTACTATTTTTTCTTCATGAGATTTACTACAATTACCCTATATAACACAACAATAGTCCAAATGAGCAAGACTATATGCATTGTAAAATAATTTTCTACTATCTATAGATAAGAATTGTTTTAATAGGTATTGCACTTTTTCATGACATTTTCAACTTGAATATCCCAAGAAAGGGTGTTGTCAACAGTTACACCTAGTACATTTTCTGATGAAGTTTGAGCAATATTTGTATCATGGAATTGTATATATAGGCATGGCTGAGTTAGATGGTGGCTATTGGTTTTAGTTGAAATGAGCATGAACTTAGACTTTGAATGTATGTGCATACGTAGTGTACGAAATCATTGAACCATGTCTGACCTTTATGACAGTGAAATGAAGGTGGTTTATTATGTAACAAAAGCGTTAAATCAAGGTATTAACATCAAAACGATGTGTCTTAACTACATACTCGAATCTAGAAACACGAACTCGCATTGATTACAAGTGGGTCAAGGCGCGTGGGTCAAGATAGAAACTGTCATCGAAAATAATGTCTATTAAATGGTTGGTCATTGTTATTATAGATTATTTGTTTCCTAACATCCTTTGGCATGCACATTTCGCGATTGTCATGTTTCCCAGATTGTGTTGTGTATGAAATCAATGTGCTAGTAAACATGAATTTACAGTATGTGAGTTAAATTAATTGTTTTCAACTGTTTATAAAACATACATTTCGAAAGGATTAAGCTGATAAAGCTGGTGCTATGCAGCCATTGAAACAGCTTCTGCTTTACATTGTGAATAGTTTAAACTTGCATTGACTTGTCCGTATGTTTCGCTTAATTCATGTGTGTGTGTGTGTGTGTGTGTGTGTGTGTGTGTGTGTGTGTGTGTGTTTTATTCTCTACTATTAATTCATTTATCTAAAAAATAAAAAAATAGAAGATTTTTATTGTCAGCTATTTTCACAATAATCAGTTTCAACCAATCAGGTGCGATATAATAAGCTGACTAATAATCCATTTGCAAAACATCATAAGAAACATTAATGTATATTAAATAAAAACAAATCAGTTGTCAAAGTTTTTTATTTAATTTGAATTCGTGCTTCTTTCACATGTTTTGCTTATGGATTAATTTAGACATCGAATTATATCATTTACTATGATTTGCAAACAATTTACATAACCCTTCTCCACGTCCTTGATCTACATTGTGTTACCTGTTTTTCCCTTTTTATTATTATAATTAGATCTAAGTATATAATTCAACCACGCCCAATTTGGATATACGTTTTTACAATCTGAACATAGTTTGATTTCAGCTTTTTTATGCTGTCACATTTTTTCATGATGACATCGTTTTTCTTTTTTTTTCTTTCACGTTTCCTTTATAAAATTTATCTTTACCCGTTTTTCATGCTGTTTTTTATATTAACATTTTTATATTTTCACGATTTTATATATAATAATGTCAAACGCCCCAATCTCTCATGCAATCTGGCTCGTTTAGACAACACGACGCACTGTTTGAATGTGTAATAATATCGTACATCTGATAAAATGAAAAATGTTCGTGACCGGAAAAATGTATGACGCGAGTGTACCCCTATCACGCATACCTTTTAACAAAAAATAGAAATAACGTTCATGTATCTACGAAATCACATGTATTCCACGATGTCATCACGCATACCTTTGATAAATAAAAAGATCTTACCTGTATAAAACTCAGTACATATATACCACGAAGTCATCACGCATACAGATCTATGTAATGTTGACAAATGGTGCAGTGATAATCATATGGCAATTAATGTTACTAAATCTAAATTAATGCTAGTTAGCTCTGCATAAGCACAGCCAATTATATAGCAAACATTCAAACATCCCATTTCATGATTCTTGTATTGAAGTTGTAACATGTGAGACGTTACTTGGTGTTTACATAAATAGCACTCTATCCTGGGATGAGCATATCAATAATTTGATAAAAAGATGTAACAAGTATGTATATATATTGTCACGCATCAAATGCTACTTGTCTGTTCCATCAGGACATTCTTTTATAATACATATATCATGCCACATTTTGATTACTGTTGTGATATTTGGGGTAACTGCAGTGTCTATCTTGAAGATTAACTTACAAAATTCCAAAAAAGAGCTGCCAGATTAATTTTGGACAGAGATTTTAGTACCCCATCTGCATTAAAATGGATGCCTTTCCCAGACAGGGTGATATATCAAAAAGCTCTACAAATGTACAAAACTCTCCATGGATATTTGAGGACACCTTTCACTTTTACATCTGCAATTCATTCAAGAATCCTAAGATATACACGTCCTTTACAATTATATTCTCCTAAACCAAGGTCAGAATTGTACAAACGTTCTTTTCAGTATTCAGGAGTGTCAATTTGGAACAACTTGGCTGTTCATGTACAACATTCACCCTCAGTTAATATCTTTAAAGCAAGATTCCTTAAATAAGCTTCATCTATAAATAAAGTCTAACAAATAGATAAATAAAATAAATACTTTTGATTTACAATTACATAAACATGTATATATATAATTACGCATTTGTATATGAATTGGACAAATAATAGAACAAACAAAGTAAAAACGTTAACACTGACGTGTACAAATGTAAATATAGTATTGTTCATGAATATAAATTACTAAATAGGAAGATACCGCATGCTTTTTTTTATAAACAATGACGAAACTGGTAACGTAAATAAAATAGTGAGTATTTTCTGTCGATTAAGCGTTTGTTAGGTACATGTGTACTGAGTTAAGTATGTAAAGTTGACTCATTACTACTGATTGAGCCTCGGGGACATACGGGTGTGTGAGTTAACATCATGAGTATACCTATAGTTATCTTGTCATGTAATCTGATATAACTCACAATTACATACATGAGTCGCTTGATACATTTTACCATTGTACCCAAATAATTAAGATTCAATAATTATGTTGAAGTGACCGAGAGGGTTGCACGTCTGACTCGTAATGTGGAGGTTGTGGGTTCATGCCCCATCAAAAGCCTCCGTTGTTTCCTTGAACAAGAATCTTTAACCTTCATTTCTTAGTACCGGTTGGTTCAAGGAACGGATTTCACAATCGAACCAAAATAAATTGAGAGCTTTATGGAAGATTGATTAAAAGGTCAAATAACCCCCTCGTTACATATCGTCAAAACCAAAAACCAAAAACATATATGTTTAAATTCACATGTACATTTCTAAATTGCACTTGTACGTGCATGGTGTGCGAGTGTGTATTTTTCTTATCTTAGCTACGATTGTTTATATAACAAGCCCCAGATAGGTATCATTACTGTACTGTAAATGTTTCATCCTTAACCTAACCGAGAGTACGTCAACTTGAGGCTATATCTTTAAAGTCAGAAACCAAATGTATCTATCAATTATGGTGAACATTACAATAGACACACGAAAATAAACGTCTGAGATAAAATTAGAATATTAAAAGAAATATAAACAGCTATATATTGCACAGTTGAGGTTAAGAAAGTAGACACGATACAGTCCACGTATTACCTGTATGCGCGGAAATCATCACAGCATAAAACATCAATACCTATAAAAAGTTGAACACAACTCTATAAATTATCTAATAAGATGAAATGTACAAATATTCACTTTTCTCATTTACTTTTACCTTTCTGACATGTGTTCGGTGTACACTATACTACGACTGTTAGTTAAATGCGCCCATCGATCAAATGTTGAAGACGAAAAATAAATATACCAATAAAGTAATATAAGACAAATCCAGGATCAGTCGACTGGTAGAGTAACAGTTATATGTACTTGTATAACGCCACATGTCCGGTCTGTCAAGTTAATGTTCCCATACTATATATCTAAACATGATGAGAAAAGTTCAACTGATCGTCCCGTGGCAAGGTGAAGCTGGCTGTGAATAACGATACCGCCTAGAAGCAAGGTAAAGTAAGTCTGACATTGCCAAACAGATGACTCGTATAGCCTGATCAGACAACAGTATATCATACAAACACCGTTTTTCTTATGTTTCTTGTTTTATGGTGAACCGGAAAACGTTGTAAAATTTTATGTAAACGATATATATATAAATATACCACACTCTAGTTCTATGTTAACAATGGCGAGGTCCGTAAATACACCATCGCTTGTATCGAAATTGATTTTAAGAAAACGTTGGTATGCGTGTAAAAGGGTCGATTGAGGGTGTTTATTTTTATCGAATGGTCGGGTTTGTTTATTTGTTTGTTATTTTTGTTTTTGTTTTGAATTATCTATACGTTTACGTTCGTCTTAGGCATCGGTACATTACATTGACCATAAACGTACTACATTGACGTACAAATGGAGCGTATAATATGAATACCCCGGTGTCCGTCCATCTGTTCGTCTGGCTGTCCTTACGTTAGCAATTTCGTGTCCGCTCTGTAATTCTTGAACTGTTGAAAGTATTTTGAAGACAATTGGCACACATTTGCCCCACATCGAGACGAATTACAGAGCATATATTTCGAACGGCTCGCTTCAATGTCAAGGTTTAATTTAGGGACCAGATGACAAAGATACATTCGGGCGTATTATGTTTCCCATTGCGATGGTCTTATTGTATATGATTTGGCATTGTTGGTTTTCTACATATAGTCTGGTCCTTGATGAAAAAGGTTCATTGTGAAATTGTAAAATCTTTAACACAATCAACAGCAACGACATCAATAACAGCAAAGTTCAAAAGTACATCGCGAAAAACACACTTAAGCCTGGTAATAAATAATAATTGTGTTACACGTGCTTCTTTTGTTTAACCACTCTCTGGGGATGACATTATAGGTAGCATGTTTTTCACGTAGGTTCAAGGTTCATGTCAGAATGTCGTGTTTTGTTGACTGATATGAACTTTATTTTACATTTGATATCAGCCAACAAGTATTAACGTTGGTCAATCTTGAGAAGTATGTCCTTGATTTCAGACCATATAAACAATAAAACATGGCATCCTAGCAAAACCGTCTTTATAAATACACGATTTAAGATATAAATTACCCGCCTTGAGGAACTGGTTTCAAACCAGCATGGCGATGACGACGACTAGCGAGCACGTGTTTGTATAACGGACCTTGATGTAAACACAACAAAGCTATGCCATTGCAACATGTGGTGTCCGTGTGTTGTCAACAGGTAAACTATCATGTCAACAGGCAAAATATCATGTCAACAGGTAAACTATCATGTCAACAGGTAAACTATCATGTCAACAGGCAAACTATCATGTCAACAGGTAAACTATCATGTCAACAGGTAAACTATCATGTCAACAGGTGAACTGTCATATCAACAGGTAAACTATCATGTCAACAGGTAAACTATCATGTCAACATGTAAACTATCATGTCAACAGGTAAACTATCATGTCAACAGGTAAACTATCATGTCAACAGGTAAACTATCATGTCAA
>ENA-OREC01001345-OREC01001345.1-marine-metagenome-genome-assembly--contig:-NODE-1345-length-12285-cov-13.680865_pt1 | contig 12285 bp, 11 predicted proteins | sample MGYA00248626_ERZ508543 | MGnify/ENA primary metagenome ERZ508543 (study PRJEB26211, sample SAMN05518279) | marine metagenome | isolation source: Puget Sound, Washington, USA | host: Bankia setacea... | reverse complement strand
TGGAAAACAAAGTTATAGCCATGTGATGGAAAACAAAGTTATAGCCATGTGATGGAAAACAAAGTTATAGCCATGTGGTGGAAAACAAAGTTATAGCCATGTGATAAAATGTTCTATTTTTTTTCATTTTTAGGCTGTATATACCCATGGAAATAAAGATATAAATATAAAGCAAACAAGAAATTTTACAGAATGAATATAGCTAGTGAATAATCGAACCTGCTAGTGATGTGAAGATACAGAAGAATTTGTACTTGTCGATACCTATTGAAAATAAAAAAAATATGAAACGACAGCTTTTAATCCCGCCTAAACGATATATGTTAAAGTGTACAAGGTTATGTGAACGTTATAGAAAAAGCAAAGACCAAAAAGCTTGATTTTCTGTTTTTGTCTCAGGTGTTAGAAATTCTGGCTACCCAGTTTGGCACGTCAGAAAACAAAAAGAAGTATAAGATGCTTCCCCCGTACCTTCGTGTGATACAAGGTGACGGAATTAGCTACGAGACCCTTGGAGCTATTCTAGAAAACATGAAGAAACATAAATGGAGCGCGGAGAACCTGGCGTTTGGTAGTGGAGGCGCTTTATTACAAAGAATGGACAGAGACACCCAGAAATGTGCATTTAAATGCAGTTATGCCGTTTGCAATGGGAAAGAGGTAATAGACTTTATGAAATGCTGCAGAAACATTATGATTGCAAAAACAGTGTCTCAAACTTTTATGTTCTAATATGGTACGGGAGTTCAAAATGGAATCAGATACAAAACCTAACATTTTGAGTTCTAATATGGTTATTCAAAATAAAGGTAACAAAATTAAAGCCTATACAATGTCCAGGAAAATTGTGTCTATAATAAGTCCAAAGTATTTTTATGTATCAAGAATTGTCTGAATAGAAGGTGATATAAATACTTCTAAGTGTTAGACAGAGATATAAATGTAATCATGGATGTCTCTTAAAATAGGGAAGATTTAATATTATGTCTAACAAGTGTGCTTTTATATCTGTAGTGTTTTGTTAGAAAAACAAGTTTTAGCTTACAATTAGAAATATATGAGTGTGCCAAGGAATTACCCCATTAGTTTATGGTTGATACTGATTTATTTTGGTTCAATTGTAAAACAAGCAATTCAACTAATGTAAATCATGCTCAAATCCCTTCCTTTCCTGGAACCAGCTAAGTGGCTATGAGCTATGGGGGTCTTTTGCTGAAGGAAATGATTTGGGCCTCTGATGGTGTTCAAACTCACGCCCAACTGGAATTACCCATCACAGCAACATGGACAAACCAAACTAAACAAAAAACATGGTATTAAACACTTTAAAAAGTTTTTTTAAGCTTGTGTAATATTTAGCATGTTCTTATTTAGTAAGACTTCTGAATGTTGTATTTTTGGTCTCCAGGTGAACGTATACAAACAGCCAATCACGGATCTCGGTAAGAAAAGTAAGAAGGGCCGCCTATCTCTAGAACAACAAAGTGATGGCACCATTGTAACAAAAGAACAGGGAACTGGGGATCCCAAAAAGGTACTGATATTTTGCTCAATCAAGTTCTGTCTTCAGTTCAAGAGGTGAAGAAGAAAGAGTTCTAAATGCTATTGAATAAAGAAGCAGATAGAACCCTTTTTCATTCACCCAATTCATTCATGCCTTTCACAGAATAGGTTTTAACTTTTTATTTAACTTACTGTGGTATTAATTATATTCGTTTTCATACTATTTTCAAAACATAGGCACTTAAATCTGTTGGTAAACTAACATTAACACATGTTTATCGTTACTAACATGTACATCAAATCAAACTTATCTTCAAAGTTTAAATTTGAACCAACAATCCACGAAAATTAGTGCCCAGCAAATAATAATAATTTTACAGTATAAGGTGACCATGGGCATCTGCTTCTTTTTTTTCAGGATATGTTAGTGACAGTGTTTGAGAACGGGAAAATGCTGCAGGATTACACATTTGATGAGATTAGAAAAAAGGCTGAGTTGCCGATCGTCCTAAACAGCAAGAAACAGGAGCTAAACTAAAAACTGTTGTCTGCCATGTCCTTGTGGAGTGATACATAGAGCCTTCAAAACTGTCCAATAAATGTTAAAAAAGTAGTGCGATTTGTGAAAATGTCAAAAAGTAGTACGATTTGTCAATGTATAATTATTTTTCTTGTATTTTTTTTGTATAAATCTGTTCTTATACATGTAAGTAGTGTACCGCCTACAAAGAAGCGTCAAGCTAAAATCTTTAGACATCAATTTGAAACCCACATGTTGTTTATTAAGTGTAAAAGTTACAAGTATTGTTACCAGTAGTTTTAAGCTTTAAGTATATAGTTTGAATTATACAATTATACATTAACTTATTGTATGTGTATTGACCTTGTATCAAACAACTGCAGATAAGTACACTATTGTTGAGGAATCACTCGAAGGACCTTTGTGCACTTACCTTGATTTTAAGTAGCTTTGGGCTGTTATGGGTAATTTCAGCTCTGACAGAATTTGTTAATTTAATTTTACCGGGTGCACCATGATTTCTGGCTTATTTTACGTCCTTTGATATAGTTGGCAGCTTTCTTCTGGAACATTCATGTATCATGATGAAAAAAAAAAGGTAAATTGATAAAAAAAAAATGAAAGCAGAACTTAAGGATATTTGTCAATCAAAAAACACTGACCTGTCCATGCGCCATGACTGGTGAAAAATGTGTTGATACAGTAGAAAAAATAGAAATTTCACAATAGGCTGAACACAAATAACTTTTTGGACCAATAAAAGTTGATGACCCATGGCTGGTAAAAAATGTGTTGGTCCAGTAAAAAAAAAAGAAGAAATTTCACAATAGGCTGAACACAAATAACTTTTCGGACCAGTAAAAATGAACTGTTTTTTGCCATCTCTTGTATCACTATAAGTCAAGCTCTTCTAATTACTCATTCACTTGTATTCATCTTAGTATCACAGACTACAAGATGTCAAAAGGAAAATGCACTTCTTCATAAATCAAAATCCGTTGTTGCAATATAAATGACTTATGAACTTATAGACTTATATATACAATATAGTTTACGGTTTAGTGTTTTATAAGGACCGGTACTTTGATAGGTTGATAAACATTGTAGTTATGTTTGTATATAAGAAATAGAGTGTTAGAGTACCTTGTATATTGCGTAAGGAATGATCAACCTATTGAACATTAGTGATCTGGTAAGCACGGAACCATTTTACTAAAAAAAATACGCAAAACGTAAACTATCGCAAATATTAAAGGCTTTAAAAGTCTACATCTCTAAATGAAATTCAGCAGTACATTTATATATCAGATACTTATTCTTACTGTTTTAAAGGCTGTCTTATGTTTTGACATGATCAGCTGTTTGAGAGTTATTGAGATCAAAAACCAATTGCGTAAGTTTGAGTTTTGCAGAAGTGCATAAGTAAAATGGTACCCAGCTCTTTAGTAAACTTCATTGAAATGCCATATTCATGTTGAGTGTAAAAAAACAAATATGTGACTCATAGTTCATATCTATTCATTAATCCCGGGTAACTGTTGCTCTCTTTCTTTAACCATACATAATCAACCGAACATCCATACTTGTGTATTTACTGTATGTTGTCATAGTTACAGTGAAACCTGCTTTAACCAAACACCCTTTAGAAAAATAAAGTAAAAAATGTATGGGTACATTCTTGCTGACAAGTGATGAACAATTCTTGAAGATAGAAAAAAACATATTGCAAAGATAGTTTTTAATAGAATTTTCACTTTTCATTTGAGGGACAACTCTGTACATTTGCATGAGTACTCTCCCTTTTGGGTATTGGTACGTATTTTTTATTATTTTTAAGAAGAAATCTACCATCTTTACTATTTTATGTAGACATGCGCATTCTGATTGGCAAAGCACTGCAGCATTTCTATATGTTATAGCAAGTCTAATAGTATAATAACATGGACATATATTATTGTCCTGGACATTTAAGGAAAACACAACTTCAAACTTTTTACTATAAACAGATTTTAGAAAAACCTATCAACAAGGGGGCCAATTCTAACAAACTTAAACTTTTGAAAATAGGGAATACTGAACAACATTATTCAGAAACAAATCGTACCTTTTTTATGTAAAAGTGGAAGTTAAGATATTTTGTTTCTACTTATGATTAAAAATAGGTCTCAACTTTAAATAAATATGCTGCAATGTACCACTATCTACTGGTTTTAGTCTATTAAAGATTATTACTAAATGGAACTTATTCAAAAATGTAAAACATGTAAAACATATTTTATGAAAATTATTTTTATGTTATTTTGGAGGTGAATACGAACATAAATGTATCTTTAAATAAAAAATTATTTTTAGACTACATATACATTCGAAATTAGGGTAAAGGAAAGTAGAACCTGTGGAAAATTAATTAATGATAAATCATCATAATTTTTCGGACACCCTAAATGAATTGGGATTCCATTAGTTATTGACTAGTTGTTTTTTGTTTTTGTTTTTTTTGCATCTGATTTCGGACACCCTAAAATCAATCATTTGTAACTATTAAATCTATAAAATCCAAACAATCTAATGCTTTTATTATAAGTGTTGTAATGAAATTTAAGTGTGTAAACCAAACAAAATTTAAATGTGTGAACCAAAATTTAAGTCTGTAAACTAAAATTTAAGTGTGTTAACCAACTTTTAAATTTGAACCAAAAATTAAGTTAACCAAATTTAAGTAAACCAAAAATTATTTGTGTGTATGTTCTTGAGCTATATATATATATACTTGTATGTGTGTGAGTTTAAACTAATCAAACAAGACGTAATCATTATTTGTTTCGTTTTTAATTTCTAATAATTTTACCTTTACCTGTACGGTTAAATGTGTACTTTTGATTGTTCAATGTTTTCTTGTAGATCATGTTCAATATGTGCAAGTTTGTACATTCAAAATAATCAAACTCCTTTTTTTCGAGCTGGTGAATGCAAGAGAGATCTAACTGCTTCTTTATACTATAGCACTTAAATCTTGCTTTTACTTCTTATATTTTAATTTATTGATACGAGATCGTACATGACAATCAAGTACAAACATAGTCTTGCCTAAAAGTATAAATACGGTAGTTCTGACTTGATTTTTCTTTAAATATAATGCTTTTTGGAGGGAGAGGGCTAATGTTTTTAATGCTAGCAATGTTTATAGTATTTGGAGAGGGGGTGAAGTTTGGAGTTTGAAGCTTTATTATTAACACACTTGAGGATTGAGCTACCTACAGTTCCATTCAATTATTATACCTCCGCAAACAAAGTTTTAGGGGGAAAATAGGAATTACCCTGTCCGTCTTTTATCCGTCTGTCCATATTTCTGGTAAGCGCAACTGGTAAACAGATAAACCAATATTGACGAAATTTTACACAATTGTCAAATACAACCTGAGGATGTGCATGAAGCAGGATTATACCGGTCTGAAAAAATATCAAGGGAGATAATTATTTGTTTGAATGATGGGGTATCCTTTTTTAATTGACTCACAGTTCTAGTTTAATTACAAATTCACAAGTTATTCTTAATTGCTTAGGGTATAAGAACATACTGTTAACTCTACACATTATAATCACCCATCCTTCATAGCCTGATGAGGTATATCATACTAATATTGGTAGTGAGCACAGGTACACTTCACATTACATGTCTTAGCAAAGATCTTCCATGTTGTATAAATATTGTTACATGTTCAACATTCGTATTGTAATTTTATGTACATTCTATAGAACCATGTTGTGTACTTCTGATGAAAATCTTTATTCTTCATGACACATTCAAATTTTCTATTTTTTCCAATTTCCTTCTGACTTATGTACATTACATATATTACCATCTCTTAGAACAGAATTACTGGATATAGATTCATTTATTTCGGTGAACATGAGATTTCTCGGTTTCCTTGGAAAGAAAATTGCATTTACATTAACTTAAAAATGTTTATTTCATGAGCTGTTGTACATAATACATGGAGCTGATGTTCATTTACAAGGAAGACCAATGAAATAAATGCCACTCAATAAAACTTTATTTATTTTATGATATTGAAACAAGTTATTCAACTTATATTAATCATGCTTGTTGGCACCGAAGTTTGCGTTTGTGTGGTCTTTGTGAGGGAGGAAACTGGAGAAACCAACCTGTCTGACTTGGTGACCACATGACCATCTCATATGGGACGTCAGGTACAAGTTGCTATAGATATGAAATTAGCAGCCCCAATGAATCCATAAACTTGATTAAAGCCATGACAGCTCTCCATGTTAAAGGTATTGTAACTTTATGATGCTAGGATTTAAATGTTGTTGTTAATGTTGTATGATACAAAAAATACTACACTAAGTCTTGTTTAATGAATTGTATATGTTTGATATTGTTATAGTTTTGAACGTCTGCTGTAGATTTAATCAAGATTCCGTAAAGCTAAAGTGATATACATGTTAAATAGTTGTGCTGTTTAGATATCCGCTATTATGTGATTACCAAATTTTATTTTACAACAAAAAATCTTTTTCTGAACTCCCTATATGTGATGTGGATGTTTCTTCCCTAAAAAACTACATATTCTTGCAGTACTAACAATGCATTCTATAAATAGAATATTCAGTTTTGTATAGTACATACTGGTGGAAATTTGACATGTCAAATAAATGCTTTGTGAAAAGTTCTGAACATCTTGTTTACCTACAGAAACACTTACTAACAATAACTGGAATTTCGATATATTAAGTTTAAAAAATGTTTGTACTCAGCCGTGCATACTTTTCTCATTTTGTCATTATCATGTCCAATATCCTGTAAATTGGGAAATGTTAGTGTCTTGGCATATGGGTGGTCTTCATATGGAGTGGTCTTAATATCAAGTGGTCTTAATAGCAGACCTTTACAGCTATTATTCCTTGCAGCATAGATAATGGAATAGCTTTTTTATGTTTTTGTTTTGTCGTCTTTAACAACTTGTATTGTTTTCGTTCTTAACTATTTATTGTACATTTACTATGGATGCCACTTCTTTCCCTAGGGCTTTCGATGGTAGGAAACTACGTAACTTCACTCACACATGCTTAAACAATGTAAACAAGCCAATTATCATTCATAGCCGATGTTATTTTGACAATAGTGTTTTGTATGAGAACATTGACCAGATACTCCCGAATAAATTACATGGACCAATGCATTACAAAATAGGTGTCACATGTGTATACAGTGGACACGTGTTCTAAACTTATACTCTGTTGTAATAACTTGACAGTCTAATCGCTATTCTACCTATTTCACAATTAAAAAGTCTGTGTAATGAATTAAGGTGTCGGGTCAATGTTTGTTTACAATACATATTAAAACCCAAGCCATGTTTATTTGTTTACCATCAGGTGAAAAATACATTCCATTTTTAGTCTTAAACCAAACAATACTATCTGAGTAGAACATGTACAATAATAACATTACAAATACTGATGACTATACAGAGGTTATAGTTATCTAAGTCACAGTAATCAACTATAAAAACCCAACATCCCTGCCTAGTGTAAAGTATGAACACATAACTATACCCTAACTCTTAATCGTGCTTAAACCTACATTGAAAAACATAGTAATGAGCATATAGATGGGTAGGATATTTCTGGTTGATAATTACGATGTTGATGTCGAAAATGTTGATGTTGAAGAATCTCCTATTAAAGAGCTCACCATGCTACACTCGTTTTTTTATAAGAGCATTTAACATCTTGAATTGGGTTTTAAGATGTAAGTTGTTGATAGGCATCTAAATTGATCGTGTAAGGGCATGTTCTACTATATGACCAGCTATGTACATTGTAACCTGATCGGTGTTTGTAATGATCAGTGGGAATATAATGATGTTCAATGTGATAAATACCTTTCAATCGAAATTTGTAGTTAAATGTTTAAAAGACAAAGGAAATTCCATGTTTTGTTTACATCAGTGTGTGCAGATTACAAAGTATCTTACCATCGGCCTTTGCACTGTAGAGTACTATATCTACATTAAACTATTCCCTCCTTTTTTGTTAGTTTGTTTTGTATTTTTTTCTCTTTCATACATATCCTTTGTTTCCTGTAGATATTTATGCAATATATGTTTAAGTGTATTTTGTTTACTTCCATTTTTTTCTCATCCTTTTTGATAAAATTATTTAACAGCACAATGAATAAATTATAAACCTGTATCAAATGGTTGTTGTTGTTACTTTGACTTTGTTGCTAAGCTTATCTTGTGGTGAACAATACTGAAGAAAAAATGGAATTAGAAATGTGTATTACACGGGAACATGTCCAGACACTCGTGAATTCATTACATAGTCTGCTGATTTGTGAAATACTGGTATAGGTAAACATCCAGCATTGAGCCGCAAAGTCACGTGTAATTTTAGACTCTAAAAATAGGCGGGCAAATGTTAAACCGAGTTGAAAGTACTGAATATTCACGAGCAATGACCGTTGTTTACACACATGAGTACCCTCCAACATTGCCAATGGATAGAACAGGCCAAATATCAAGGTTCAATTCTCGCTGCTTACCTACAGGTGGATTAGATTGTGTGTTATTTAAGAAATAGTAAACACCACTGATAAACACCGCTGAGGGCCTCATGGCATTAGTGACTGGAAGATCAATGCCAGGCGGCCCTCAGTCGTGTGAACTATTTCTTATATTTTACCGCGCACCTTTCTCTACTGAATTTTAGAACCCGTATGTCCATGTAGTTTAAATTATACTGTGGGGTAAAATTTCAAGGTAGTTTTTCTCAAAAAGAAAAACACGAAAAAAGGTTTCTGGAAATTAGGCAACAAAACAGTAACAAAGATTTAAGTCATTACAATATTGGGCTATTGCAGATGTCCAAAGGTGTACGGAACAAAAACCATAATACCACGGGCTATATACATATATACAACAAATAAACTTTAATTCTGTTCTGTGTATATTTATTGTTTGACATAATGAACAAACAAATATACAATGACAAATTACAATGTAAACAACTATTAAAAATGCACCCACTCTTATCAGGAAATAGACAGCAAATTGCTTTCAGAGACTTTACAAATATGAAATCCATGCGGCCAAAAAAGGGTACATAATAAAAAGTAAATATTCTTGAAAACAACAGAAATTCTAATAAATATACAAAATCCAGGTTATGAAATGGGTTAAAATAAATAGTAAAAGTTAAAATTCTCAATATTCAATAAAATGTAATACAATGTGATGAATAGAGATATATAATTCAAGTTTCAGGTTAAAAATAATTAATAGAAGTAGTTGAAGATGACATCTTGAGACAAATAAGTAATTAAATAGCTGCTGAGAAATATAAATTATTTCAACAAATTTCATTCATTCATTATTTATAACACAACCCTTTCAATAATAATGATATATTAACAGTATATATAAACACTGCAGTTAAATAGAAGCCATATACAAAACCTATGCATCAATGAATGAGTTAATAGCAGTTGCTTATATTTACAATTAACAATAAATGCAAAATGTCAGTATGCAAATGGTAGGTATAATAAAAAAAGTCTATAATACACGAAAAACAAATCTCAAACAATACATATTCCATAATTTCAATGTTCTAACATAAACTGAAGCTCTATATATGAGCAATTATGAGAACAGTTCATATAATGAAATCAAATTTTCTTCTACCTTAAATTGAAGTTTCTATTAAAAAGTTCAGTTTAAATACAGCTTTTACAATGTTTTCAATTTATAAAACACTGAAGCAAGCTTTAGATATGGCAAGTTTTTATCACTACATTTATTTGGCAAAACTATCTTATTAAGAAAGAGCACTTACTCATGAATAAATATCATTTACTCATGAAGAAAGTGATAAAACAGCTTAGTCTGAGATGAGGTAGAAATATGAGTGTTTGGAGATTGCTTTTTAAGTAATGAACACAGTAGAAACAATGACTGGCCACAATGGTTTAACAAACAAACATGTTGTAACAAATGCGTGAACACTGTTGTCAGCAGCTCAATGCATGTTTATGACTGACAAACAAGTGACTGACAACCAAGTGACAGACAACCGTCTCCTGATGAAAGTAAAACTGTTGTAGCATGTTTATGACTGAATAGCACTAACAGGTTCACTTTATAATTCTCACTAATTTGTCAGTCACTAAAACATTTGTCAGTCATTTGCAATATAATGGGTCATTTGAACTTTATGAAATCATTTGGAGAGTAAGGCATTATTAAAAGTGGGGTACAAACACACGCCAATCATAATCATATATAATATTTATAAATACTCAAAACTATCAGCTATGCATAGATAATCTACATTAAAACAGAGAAAAAAAGCTTATATCACAGGCTTTGAGTATACAGCCATGGTCTGCTTGTATCATCTTGTCACAGAAAGAGCTCAAATAGCATATCGAGGGGTGAATGCCAAAGGGTTCTATCTTCTTCTTTATTCAACAGTACTTAAAACCATTTCACTTTCACCTCTCAAATGCTAATATTGTTCACAATGAAGTAAAATCAATTAACTAATAAACGTTCTTATTAGATCTGTGAGTATTCGGTGCCCTGCACATTTGTGTAAATTAGTATGAACAAAGAAACCAGAATATTAAATAAACTATTTTACTGACTAGGTTATTGGTAACTATTAAATAGATCTATGAAAAGAAATTTATAGAAAAAACATTTCCATTGCTCGGCAACTTCGATACACTTTAAAAAAGCAGGGCACACCACTGACATTGATATAACAAAAACAAGTAAAGCACCAAGTTAAAAGTCACACCTTCAGGCCATTTCAACTGGACCACAGAACCCAAAAGCTCAATAAAATATCACCCTTTTTAACGTTCAAGCCAGCCAAGCTTAAAAAGACCGTTTCTACAAGTCAATCAAAAGGCAAATACAAAAGAGTTCAACTTTTAAGACAACCTGCGTTTAAAATTGCTTTTGACAGTGCCGAGGTTGGTCTTACAAACAGAACTTTATTGTACATAGCCGTGCGAAAGTTCCAGAAGCTATATCAAGGGTGAATGTGAAATGGTTTTAAGTGCTATTGAATAAAGAAGCAGATAGATCCATTTTCGCATTCACTGCTCAATATATTGCTCTGGCGGTACAATACAATTAATGCATTGGTGGACAGTTAATTTTCGTAATAAATGCATGATACCTTTTTACAACAAGTGTCACTCTTGGTTAACAAGATTTTAGTATATATACAAGTAAAGTTTAATCCTTTATAACAGATTCGATTCAATTTCATGTTTAGGACTATACCAAAAGGAAATCCTGATTCATTAAATTCACTCAAATTTCAACATTTTAAGGGATTATCAATTCATATTTTCTCTTCTTACTGATTTATCAATGTCCACTTGATTTATAAATATATAGGTCACAATCATGTAACTGCAATGTACAAAATATCACTGTAACAATAATGTATATGACCCCTTTTCATTCAAGGTCATATATTTACATACATGTATTAAATACAATTGTGTAATGTATTTATTGACATAACAGCAAGAAAATGGAGTCTGTCTGCAGCTACCCCAGTCTGAATTGTGTTGCCATGGCAATGACCTCTTCCTGCTCTCCACTTGCTGTTTCTGGTTCCCCCAAAACATCATATGCTTTATCTTGTCTGGTACCCCGCGTCATCCACCATTTTGATAGGCAGTCACAAATTCACTGTAGTAAAGGTAGCCAGCAGTTTGTTTACAGACCCCGAAAACCATACTTGATCAGCATGGTTAATAAATAGCATGGCAAACGTCTGGATGTCACTGAATAACACTTTGTCTATCAGTGACGACGTCCATGTTCTTTGGTTTAAAATTGAACAACTTCCCGAAACATCTTGGCACTGTATACAGATTCATATCACTGAAAGATAGAAAAAAACATCATTATACATGTAGTATTACTTACATCAATCCAACAATATCATGTAGACTAATCCAACAATTTCATGTAGACTAATCCAACAATTTCATGTAGACTAATCCAACAATTTCATGTTGACTAATCCAACAATTTCATGTAGACTAATCAAACAATTTCATGTAGACTAATCCAACAATTTCATGTAGACTAATCCAACAATATCATGTAGACTAATCCAACAATTTCATGATGACTAATCCAACAATATCATGTAGACTAATCCAACAATTTCATGTAGACTAATCCAACAATATCATGTAGACTAAT
>ENA-OREC01001344-OREC01001344.1-marine-metagenome-genome-assembly--contig:-NODE-1344-length-12290-cov-6.990338_pt1 | contig 12290 bp, 6 predicted proteins | sample MGYA00248626_ERZ508543 | MGnify/ENA primary metagenome ERZ508543 (study PRJEB26211, sample SAMN05518279) | marine metagenome | isolation source: Puget Sound, Washington, USA | host: Bankia setacea... | reverse complement strand
CCAGAAGAGATGTAGAAGTGTCTCTTGCTCTGTGTTGCAAAACGAGCAGATCTCACTATTCTTGATTCCCATTTTGAAATGTTAGCAAGTCAAGCTTTAAAAGCTATTTATAAACTTAAGTCAAACTTATTAAGAATTCCAGGAATAACCGTACATCATAAGTTAGATTTGTTTGTTTGTACCTATTCTTAATTATGGTTCAGAAGTTTGGGGTTTAAACGATAGTACTAAGTTAGAACGGATACATATACATTTTACAAACATTTTTTAGGGGTAAGAGGTCAGACCCAAAACAATTGTGTTTATGGTGAATTAGGTAGAACCAGTCTTAAATCAAGAAGAGTTGTTAACGTTATTAGATATTGGTTAAACATGGTTATACAATTGGATAACACTAAGTTTGTTAACAAAATGTATTCATTGATGTATAGAAATTTAGATAATAACCCAACCCATATGTCATCGGCAAGTAATGTTAAAACGCTTTTGCAGTCAATTGGTTTATATAAGCTTAGGTAAATCAAGGTTTAGGAAATGTAAATGCTTTTATCAGTCTGGTAAAACAGAGCGTTTTTTTATATGTTTGTACATAAATGGAATACTGATATAAATGATTCAACCCATACTAGGTGTTATATTTTGTATGCTTATGAGTTTAGGTTTCAATCATATTTGAATTTGAATAATTTAGAAAAGAATCGTGTTGCATTGTCACGCTGTACATAAGAATCTCGGCTCACAGGCTAGAAATTGAAACTGGAAGATGGCATAAACCAGTGGCTGTGCTGTACCTTTTAATGAAAGAAAATGTAGTACCTGTTTAAATTGTTTAGAAAATTAATTTCATTTTTTACTTGAATGTCCGTTGTACCATGAATTAATAAAAACATACATGCTACCGTATTATTGGAAAAGAATGAATATGCCAAAATTTATTGAACTTATGAAAACAGAAAATAAAATTGACATAAGAAATTTATCCATGTTCATAATGAAATCCTTTGAATTAGAAAACCCCCCTCTATATTTTGATTGGTATGCACCTCACGCTTTCTTTTTGTATATACATGTAGTTATTTTGTTGATATGTCTTTGTATTTATAATGAAGGACGTTGATTTGTTGATATGTCATTGTATTTATAATGAAGGACGTTGATTTGTTGATATGTCTTTGTATTTATGTATACTGAATATATATATGTGTGTTTATTGACTGTATACTGAGAGGCGTTTTTGCCTATTGTATTCTGTAATAAACTCTTGAAACTCTTGACACTCTTGTCCAAAATAGCGTGCGTTATAGCTGCTGCATGTAAACTATGAATGACTCATCACTTTTCAATACACGAAGGTCAATCAATATATTTGCAGAGTTGTGTCATTTTTAATAGACACACATATTTCTGACAAAAGTATGGGGGGCAGCTTTTGGTAGATTATGCGAGGTCAATTAGTCTTCAAAGAAGTAAAGCAAATCATATATATGCAAGGTTGTGATCCACCTATCTCATGATTGTCTAGATGTCTTTATCACTGAGTTACCTATATAATAAGCGTTTGGTTCCTCTAGTTATTCATAGAAAACCTGACTTATTGTTATTTATGTGCTTCACTTAAGAGTACGTGAATCTGTGCAGTCGTATTGATATCATATACGTGAGTGAAACATTAACACACCGAATGATGAAATGTTAGATCTATTAAGTCTTTGATTAAAGGGGCTACTTAATATATCTAAAACATATCATATGTGTATGCATAATCCCGAAATTATTAATGTATTTGAGAATTGTTTTTCTAAATCCTAACAGTAATATCATCGATTCATGTTACTATTTTTAAACACGGGAAAACCTAAACGTCTTAGTATGTGAACTCCCAAATGAAGAGAAGTTTTTGGACCTACGTGTGGTCACTAGCAGTCGTAAATATACGCCATATCGTACGACAACTATTAGCTACGAGTAACTATAGCGTACGGCCCTGGTATGACAGCCATTTAAGGTGTTGCATGTTTCAAAAAAATCATTGAATGCTGATTGGATATGATGAAGAAGCTAAGACGTCAAACCATGAATGCAACCATCATTTCTATGATGTACTCATTCAGTTTGTAATTTCAACGTACAAGTATGTCCTGGGTAATATACAGCAGTTTGTAAGCTTGGTCGCCATCTTCTATATGTTAAGATTTGTTCTACCTTTCTGACTTCCGGGATTATTGTTTTATAAATGCATTTAAAAATAATGTTAAACGAAATTTAAGTATGTGTACCTTTCATTACAGATAAACTCATTGTGATCGGGCACGATTTAACCGCAAAATGTGCAGTTGCAAATGCAATTTGCAAATCGAGAAGATTGTTTCGTGAACTCAACTGCAGAATGAAATGTTTAACCAAAGTCAAAATAGTCGATCGGATACAGATACAGATAATATTGACACCAAACATGGGGACACCAGCGTGGTCAGAGGTAGAGAGCAATGTAATCATGAACAGGCATGGTGAAATACGCATTATATATGTACAAACATTTGGACAATCTAACATCGATGACGAGACGTCGCTTGAACGCTTAAAAGATATTTACCGTACATACCCGCTTGAAATAGTCCACTACTTTGAAGATGAAAAGATTATGCCATCTGAATGTTTGCGACAATACCTAACATTCAGTTCTGAGATGGAAAAATATCAACGATATGAGGTGGGTCTACAACTTGTCAGGCTGATCAAATTAGAAGAACGACGAAACATTTGGAACTCAGATATGTGTTTTCAAGAAAGACTTCAATTAGTTAAGACGACATGGCCGAGAAAAGACCCTCCAGCTGTATTACGGGAAGACAACTTAGAGGAAAAAAAAGGTAAGACAGTTTTAAACTATCTAGCGGTAACATGATCTAGTTATGAATGCTATAACATATACTGATAACAGAAACTGCCTTTGTGCCTCGATCTTTATGTTTGATAATTCTTTCCTAGTTAGATTTCCTATTGTAATATCTTTGTTTGCTGGTTAAGAGATAGGCTAGCTTTCTGAAACTTGCATCAACACTTTACTTGTCATTTAGTCTCTTGGAATTGGCTCTCACCAGTAGTTGCATATTTAATTCCATTGCATTGTCCATATACGTTCATGTTTTAATATGATAAATAATTAAGCATTTAATTATCAAATATAAATACTTTGGACAAATAGGTATGACACGTGCCCTTATTTTAGCAATGTGTTCTATATGAATATATTGAAGCTTGTTTATTTTGTTTGTCATCTGGCAACGTGTCCAAAAAGCTTTTAATATTCAGGATCAAGATCAGGCTTAACTTAAAAGTTATTTTACTATGGACGGTGTTTCAACCCTATATACTTATTTAACTATTGACTGTTGGTATTTAATGAAATATACAATCCATACAGGACTTCTCGGAATTCTAAGCTTTTTTAATGAAAGCTTAAGTATTTTTTTTATAGTTGCGACCGTTATGGTAATGTGAGCCCACTAAATAACAGGATCAACTTTAATATAGTTAATTGTGTCCAACATATACTTTAATCTTATGTATTTTAGATCTAAAACAACATTTACCATGTCAATGTATAGATAAAGTTTTTTTTCTCGAAATGATAATGAGAAATAGTCTAGAAATTATTCATTTTGAAACTTGATCCTGATCTTGATTCTGAACCTGAAAGGTTTTGTGAACACGGGACCTGCATTAACTCTGCGTGATACTCATTTTTGCAATTAATAACACTAGTGTCACAGAAATTGTGTGTGTTTTAGCTGTTTTAACATTTTCCGAAAGAACGTTTTAAAAACCAACAATCCTGTACACACTAATTCTCCTTTAAATTACTGGCTGCCATTCTTCGTAATTATTAGTTTGTGGTCAGGTCAGGCCTAGTTGGATATTGTTTATATATGTAGTAATTATCCAAATATATTACCGGTAATTACCAAGAATATGTGAATGATACTTAATTTGCTCAGGTAATATTACTTTTTATTGTTGGCTCTTGTTATGCAAAAATGAAACGACATGGAATCCATCACATATACCCGTACATGCATTGTGGGCTCAACATGTTAGTGTCCTAAAAGCGTCGTATAAAAAGACATTCAAAATAACTTATTTTTTCTAGAGCTACTTACACATTCATTATATAATCGAACACACCATTAGCTAATTTAAAAGATGCTTTACATATGTGTAAATAACGATTTTAACAGGATATCACTGACATTTATATAGAACATATAAGTTTAATTAGACAAACTGATCTACCTATATTGCTATAACAGACTGATCCGCCTGTGAATTTATAAGCTGTTGTTCTTACGTGACATATATGTGGTATGTGGTGTGCACATACATGTAATTTGACAATAATTGAAGACATATCAACTCATGAGTATACCTATATGTACAAGTAAGAGTTTTGCATAAGTTATGTGGTGGTAACATGTACTCTGCACATAGTCGCGAACTGATTACATAACAATAGTTGTGGAGTGGACACGAATTGTGACGGACAGACGGACATATCAAAAACAATTTGTCTCCATAAAAGACGTAATTCCAACATCTAAATGCAAGGATACATGTGAATTACAGTGCCATACCTCACAGAAACACTACCAGAACTTCGATCGGAAGACTACAATTTACTATACACAGCCATGAAACATGGTAAAGCTCACTCAAACCACCTTCGCGTCAACGTTGTAGGAAACCAAGAGGCTGGAAAAACAACACTGGTTAAACGACTCCAACGTGTGTTATCATCTTGCATTGATAACGATACTCAACCAACAGAAGCATTGGATATCGACAAAACCACAATCCGGTGCATTCAGTCTTTGGATGGAATAGTAGAATGGCAAACAAAACAAACAGGTAAGTGTTTCGGAAAAAGTAAGTGAATTCTGATTGTAATGAATTATAACAAGTTAAAGAAATTTATCCTGAAAACAATGTCATATATCTCTACCTCGTTTTATTTGATTTTCACAAAAACAAAATAATTCTGTATCGTTATTAAAACTTCCGTGTAAGGTGAACACTTTAGACCGCATTGACCTGGTGTTAAGCCGGATGACGTCAATTGGGATCAATTCATGGATAAGGGCTGCTGTAATATCAAGGACATTGTCAATTTCGTGATTTATCCTCACATTAAACCAAATCAATGTCCAAATATGCTCATAACACATCACTCGGCGGTGACAATTTACTCTATTTAGTCCAACGTATGGTCGCATTAGTCTGATTGTTAACGGACCGGTACGTTAACGTCTTAATACAGTTTGCGATGATATGCCGTATTCAATCGCCATACTTTTTGATGTCTTGAAGCGTCGACGTATGTGTGTTACCGTAAGTTCCTGAACTTGTCCAACCGTCGTTACTCGGACCTACAGGCTAAAGGGCGGTCCAAAATGGTACCAGTTACATTAAAACGCTTCTGCAGGTTAATGATAGTACACCTGTTGCAGTTCATCTGTTTAGCGACGCCAGTGCCGCTGACGCCAGTAGCATTCAATCAAATATATTCAATTCCCTGGTTTTCAGACAACCTAGGCATGTTAAAAGCAGTTTGAGTTAGAAAGTGTTTTACATCAGCAAGGTGTATAGGAAGTCGTCCAGTAATAAACCCGTTTAAATATATCAACGCACTAGATTGATGTGCGAAATTGCATAACAACGTCCGGTCGAAATATTTGAGACGTATTGGGTCGAATTGACGTGACATGCGTGTACGTTATACTCCAGTAGGCAAGTACTCGACATGTGAAAGTTTGATCAAAACACATTAACATTGACACTAGAAATTAGAGAAGAAATGTATGTGTGTTTTTTTGGCATTCAGTATAGTACTAAGCAATGTAGGTAAAGTTTCTTGCTCAAGGGAAACTTTGATGGAGCTCGAACTCAAAACCAACATAGATCTATCAATTACCATTCAGACGAGATATCCATTGGGCCAATTCACTCCTAAATACCCCTAATAGTTACAACCGTTGTAAAGGTCTTCAAGGTAAAATTTAGCTATTTATATCTCGTTTCCATGTTAATGTGATGTATACATGTCATACAACGGTGCTATTGATATAGACTACATGTATTTGTTCACAAATTACTTCAGTAAGGCAAGTCGTAAAATTACTCTACAGTAACATGTAATTACATTTTAGGATACATTCACGAAATGAATGTGCACAGACTGGCCGAAGCGTTGTTAAGCATCACAGGTGCGAATGTGCCTGCCGATGTTGACGACACTGTTGATGAAGATTTAAAATATGGTTCTGACACTGATGATGGAATCAAAATTGAAAGTTCACCATCAAACGCGTTTGAATCGGTCGTCAGGACAAAAAAACAAAAGTTGTTTTATCAAGATGTTATACAACAATGGAAAAAGGGAGACGAAAAACATATTTACATGACCTTCTGGGATTTTGCTGGACAAAGTACATACTACTCGACGCACCAAGTTTTCATTTCACCAAATGCCGTATATCTGATTGTGTTTGACCTAAGCAAAGGTTTCGATGAACCGTGTCACGATAACATAGGATTTAGAAGGAGCGGATATATAGGATGGACAGTAAGAGGTGAGTTTTTACAAGTTAATATATACTTGTCATTCACATTGCTACATAACCTAATCAAATGTACAAGGATATAAGCCCTAATAACTGAAGTATATCCATTTTCATTACAGAGTCGCTGGTGTTTTGGGGTACGTCAATACAGACGTTTGCATTAGGCAAGAATGGCGGAAGGGCTCCAATCATTTTGGTTGGAACCCGTGCAGACAAAGTGAACGACGACATCGTGCGTCGAAAATTCGACGAAGCCAGGACCATTATTGATATGGACGTACATGGCATTGCCATAAATAACGCCTCCAAAATTCAGTTAGGTTTAGGTTGTAACTATGACCCTAAAGATTTACAAGAACTGCGACGAATGGTGTTGAACTGTGGTCTTGGTATCGCTGACGAAAGTGTTCCGGCACCGTGGATTGGCTTAGAAAATGCAATAGAACAAGAATCTGGACAACTAAAGACGTTCAAAGACATACAAGAGCTAAATGCTTCTATGGTATGTCCGCTTCAAAACGAACATAGTCTGAGAATATTTTTAGAACACATGCATAGCCGAGGCCAACTGTTATACTTCCCAGAAAACACTCCTGATGACCTTATAATATTAGATCCGAACCTTCTCATTGTATTTCTAAACACACTCATGAGGACGTTTGTGCATGAGCAAAGGTCGTATGGGTTGGCGCTTGTCGACAAAAAGAACAGGGACGGTATGGTGTCAAAAGCCTACATGATGGAAGCAGCTGAGCATGCCCTTTCTACTGCAGATCCACAAAATGCCACACAACTATTAAGAATGATTATTAGACTTAAAATTGCATTTCCATATAAACACAATCGTGGAAGAAACCCCATTTATATTCTTCCGAATATGCTTCCAGACCACAAAGATATTGAGTGTGCAGACGCAGTGGAAAAAGGGCCGAAACTTCAAATACGTTTTCATGCAAGTTGTGTGACATCATGGATTCCGCTTGGTTTCTATCACCAGGTTCTGTTGGCAATTCTTTCTGATGTTCAAAACGTATCTCTGTCAACAATACAAGGCCTCCCTCAAATATTCAAAACAAAGGCCTGTCTTCAGTACTTTAATAAATTTGTTTTGATTGACATTAGCTGGGACAACAATACAATATACGTGGACATCAACAACTACTCAACGCATGTAAGTCTTTCAGACCTTGGTGTGCATGAGTTTATATTGGGATTAGAAAGAGCGCTTAAAACTACACGGGAAATGTATCGTAACGAACAAAATAAAATGTTTCTTGGAATCGAATGTCCACAACACAGAAACTGTTTCTTGGATGTTCAGAAAATACGCACAGATGGCGAAGAGATGTGTGAACGCAGACATTGCGTTGATATAGCTGATCTTTATAAAAGGCGCTGTGTCTCCTTTCTAGGGGTAAGTTTTAATACAATGATAAGCATATACGTACTTTATTTCAATTAGTTTGGTCACCATTTATATCAAAACAATTGAGGATACTGGAATGTAAGCAATGGGAAATACTGCAATTGAACTCAGTAACCACCCGTATTTTATCTAAATCGTGAAAACATGCTCGAATCCGTTCACCGTACCTGCAACTAGTGCTGAACAATGAGGGGGAAAGAGGAGCCTTTGGTTTGGTTCGGACTTACACCTGACGCAACCACCAATTTAGATGATTCATTGGCAATAATCAAAGACAGGTCTAAGACGACGACGCAACAAATTAGTATGTTAGGGTAAAAGCTACCATAGTCAGTCTGTAAAACGCCTTTTGTTAATGGGGACCCTTAAAATGATACGCACAAAACGTTTTTGCATACAAATGTCCTCAACATGTCCTGTTTTAAGAACCTAAATGATGCAACCATGTCAATTTGGGACAATTCGAGATATTCAATTCGGCAAACCCTCAATTTTAGAGTGTTTATAAACTTTAGTGACGCGTTTGACCATTCGATTGGCTGAAAATGTAATAGAAATATGCTTCTTTTTGCATTTAGGACATTTTAAACAACATGACGAACACATATAATTTTCAAAATATTATCTTCACTAGTTAAGTGTATATTGCCGGGGGAGGGAGTGATATGGTTTTCTACCACTTCAGTGTTCGGTGCCTTCACAACTACCGCATTTGAACAATAACAATTTGTTAAAAGGATTCAGTAACAGCCTATATGGACATATCAATACACATCATGTCAAAAATATGTTTTTAATTACAGTTTTAAACATATGAAAGAATTTGATTACCTGATAACTTGTTCGTAGAACTTAAAACCGAATACTGACAACATTTTACTATCATTTTTCCTATAAACTATTGAAAATAGCTGACATGTACAACTTTATATAATTATACTGTCAGTTGATCTATTTGAAAGCGAGGAACATACAATAACGGGTTGACTATAGATCACTGAAACTATTTTCATAGAGCCTGTAAACATGTGCAACAACTTTCATACAACGCTGAAAGCCAAGCACTGGCTTAAGCAAGTTTTACTCCAAAGGGTCAGTCTATTACCATCACCTAAAAGCGTAGCAAATCATTGACAAGTATACAATAAAGCACATGAGTAAAGGGGATCGAATTGAAAATACAAACAACTATGTCTGAAATTGCAGGAGATGCTTTCTTTTGGGTGTAATTTTCTTGGGGGAGCAAAATTATAACCCCTCTTAAATGGAGGGATGCATACGACTTGTACTCACCCCATCACCCCATCAGTGTGTTTCATTAGATTTAAATAAACCATTATACACATGAGTAAATCAGAACAGCCAGTAAGTAGTAACGTTGTATATCAGCTAATAAACAACGGTGTTGTTGTTGTTGTTGTTGTTGTTGTTGTTGTTGTTGTATTTGCGTTGTGTCTATATAGATACAATCTTCGATCACGTTAGAATAGGGATATAAAAGTTTTTTTGCCGTCAAAATACATGTGCATGTAATCATGCGATATACTGGTCAACAACAAACACCCACCAAATAATGAACGTTGATTGGTACATAAATAATCTAAATGAAGCTGTTCAACAGAGTAACCTTTCGCGTTACAGATCGGCATCCTATCTTACTGCATATTGCCAGATCAGAATGCCTTGAGACTGTGTATTCACCAAATGTATGGTATGTCGTCTTGTAAGTTCAATGATTTAGAGTGAAAAAACACGGTTTATTAAGCTAAAAACAATTCACTTTTAAATTTAGCTGCCATTTTGTTCGCTATTTTACTTGATAATGTCTTCACAGTAGCCTAAATCTGGTTTATTTGACACAAATGCGTATTAATGCATAAGACGTGTTAGACCAAAATAATGGTCAACAAAGATATTGTAAGACCGCTAAGATAGAGGATTTGACACATTTGGCCGCCACATTGGCCGCCATCTTGAATCTCTCGAATTAGCCAATGATGCCAAGTTGGCATCACGCGGTTTCTAATAGAGGACATGTTCTATACCATAATTATGCAAAAGCATTAGGTGCGTTCTTTTTTGTTGGGTGATTTGGTTCTACAACCGGACTATAAGCAGAGCGTGTTGCAACACACGTTTCTACGCATGAGGAACATCTACAGGTATATAAACATGATACAATAAACTGAACTAAACGATACTGTTAGTGTATTGTATATCGAAACTATGATAACTGTTATGACTCGTAATTTACAGTTTGTATGTAAGTTAATGACAGTAACTGAGTGCTGTATCATATAGTAAATACTCGCTTAATCAAGGCCACTGTTTTTGTTATATAACTGTGTAGAGTACTTACAGTTATCTTGCTGATTCAATGTTGTGTTAACAATTTTGTTTCCAGCCCAACGTGAACTTGAGTATTAAGTTGAACGACAAACACATATGTAGACTGTCCAGACATCTGTCAGGAAAATCTACCAAAACTCTCGCTTCAAATCTAGGTGTCAACCTTACATACGCCCAGAGGATGACAACTAAGTTCAGAAACGTTAGTGTTCGACGAATGTTTGTTTTGAACTGTTGGCGACAGAGTTACCCTGACGTGTATTTGTGGAAATTGATCACACTGTTACGGAGATTTATGTACGGTGATGCTCAACAACTCCAGGAATGGGCTTTATCGGAACCGAAAACTCAGATGTTTGGTAAGTAAATAATCTTGACAAAATCAATATTTTTACCTGTAGTGAGAGATTTATATTACTGTTTAACTGGCAGGACCAGTACAGTGTATATGTACCTGGAATAAGTTATAGGTTAAGCTCATGTTTGCTTGTATTGGAGAATTACCGATATATGATTCAGATGATTCAATAACAACATGTTCCATATGAGAATACCACAAAGAATTTCTTAATGCCGGATTTATAAGATATATCACAGTTTTTAACCAGAATAAAACGTATTATGTCACTGAAGTTTAGTTCATAAAAAGCTTCTTATGGACGCGTGTAGAAATTCCCTATTTTCGTTTGAGGGACAACTCTGTACATTTACAGGAGGAGTGCTCTTAATTGTGGGTAGGTATTTCTACAATATGTAGTTAACATGTTTAAAATTGTGTTTTCCTTTAATGTTATGGACAATAATACACTTCAATGTTTACATATTATCAGACTTTACTATACCTATAGAAATGCTTCAGTCAATCAGAATGCGCATGTTTACATAAACCAGTAAACATGGTAGCTTTCTTTGTTAAAAGAAGTAAAAAAATACCAAACCCAAAAGGGAGAGTACTCCTGCAAATGTACAGAGTTGTCCCTATAACGAAAAGAGGGAATTGTCATAGAAAGAAATGGCTAACGTTTTCCAAGTGGTATGTAGTCGATCATAAAGGGGATGATGGACAGATACTATGTATACACGTAAGTGAACATTTTAAGTTCTGCATTGTGCGTTCCGTTTTGTTAAACAATCAATAAAAACTCCATATATGAGCGACTCTGCCCAAGTACCGCGAGGACGTCGATAAAATTATATAAGTATCTTCAAAATTGAGTGCTAAGAATTCAAAACGAATGGTTTATGGGTTTCAGAGCATATGGTTTTCACATACATTGTGTGCAAATGGTTTGATCACGTGATCATGAACAAATTTGCTCTTAGACAAATAATAGTTCCAATATCAAATCAAGCATTTATTGACATTTTTATTGAGTAACTAAATTAACCGTTTAACAGTGTTTTAAATTTTGTTATTAAAAACTTAACTGTTAAACAAAGGAGAACATTCACTACATGCTAACGTCACATATGAACAAACCCAGATGTGTTAGAAGAGAAATGTATGTAAACAGTTTTAAATCGTTAAATGTGAGAGGAAAATAAATAAATAAATAAATCAGAATATACACGCAATCCGTTTTTAAAATGTGAATTATATTTTAAAATGTCGGACGTTTTGGTCCGAGAACTGCTTCACTTTATTGTTGATGCTGGTTCAGTAGTTTTCAATTAGGACGTGCAGGAACAAAATACATCAATCGAAAGCATGAGATAATTGAAAAGTGTTTAGTGGTAATAATTGAATATCGCAAAATCGCCTTTGTAATCGAGAGATAATAGAAAGCGTAATGAGTTTAACTACCACTACCACTACCACTACCACTACCACTACTACTACCACCACCACTACCACTACCACTACCACTACCACTACCACTACATGTATTACTACTACT
>ENA-OREC01001343-OREC01001343.1-marine-metagenome-genome-assembly--contig:-NODE-1343-length-12291-cov-14.160717_pt1 | contig 12291 bp, 7 predicted proteins | sample MGYA00248626_ERZ508543 | MGnify/ENA primary metagenome ERZ508543 (study PRJEB26211, sample SAMN05518279) | marine metagenome | isolation source: Puget Sound, Washington, USA | host: Bankia setacea... | reverse complement strand
GGGGGGGTAGCTTAGTTAAATATTGTCTACCTTAGATGGTAAACATGCGCGTTTACAAACTGTATAATAGTCGATCCACATGTTCTAAGACACAGTGGCGGGTCTTTCTACAATTGTGATTAAGTGAATGCCTAATAATGATTGAATACAAGCGGATAACGTCACAACATACCAGTATTATACCACATATACGGAATCGTTAAGCAAACACCTGTGTATGCAGAATTGGTCGCTTAGTTACTCTACCGAACTTGCAAAGCCTATTTCAATCATGCCCTTTTCTACATGTATTTATAATAATTTTAACAGTTTTGCATAACATAATCAAACAAGTCTGGATGGGAAATTTAACGTTCTGTTAAAGGCACTCTTGTTAATAATAACCAGACAAGATAACTGCGTCTGTCAAAGCATAACTTATGGAGAACACTGAGTAAATAATCAGTCTGAGAGGTTTGTCAAGATAGTATCAGAACACTAAATCAACACCATTCCGTTAAGTACTGGCAGATTTTCGTGATTCATAAGTTACAAATCTCTCGGCTGTATGACATTTATGAATTACGTCTAGTCGTGGAGCATGGCCGAACAAGGAATATGGCTTCTTTGTTATATGTCTTCGTCATAATCGAATGGTGTCTGGTAAACATGTCAATGAGTTAGAACGATGAGAGTCTGTCAATGACATATTTACCCTCAGCACGTGTTTGTAAGTTTGCTGTTCACTCCTTTGCTTGTATAATGTTGACAATAGTATACATGGATTGTTGTTTAGCATCGGTATATTACCGTTTCAGAGCGTTATTGATAACTGACAAGCAAGGACATTCTATTATACCAAATTGTGGTTGCTGCTTAATGTGTTTCTTTGAACATATATTGACATATTCCTTTGTTGACAGAGAATATATAACTAGGAACATGTGCGTCTACCAGGGAAAGAATTGCTCACGTGTTTGTACTTTGCAGTTAACTGGTGTCCATTGTAAAATGTGGACTAAGAATATATGCTCACATTTGTCAAATAGTAATTGTATGTACGTGTACAGTATTTGATTTAAACGAAGGGGTCTTTTGTAATTTAATTCTGCTAATATACATACTGAAACTTAACGTTTTAAGACACTCGCCAAATATACGTATTGTAGCTCTAAGACGTAACTTACAGAGATGCAGTGACCGATATTGGCCAACTGATCACTTGTTTCCAGCTCGTTTGGCATACACTCGCAAGGGTTCTCAACCAGTATGTAAATTAACAGAATTATAAAAAAAAACACGTGTATTTCATGATAAAAATAAAAACATGCTCTTGAATAACATATATAACATAGCTAAATAGCAAATCAAGGACACAGCAACATTTATAAATAAGTTTTCATAGATTGTCCGTTCTTTGTTGAACTCTCTGTCTCCTCCATCTGTGATATCCGCTTAATCTAACCTTTACGTGTTCATTTACCAATACACGTTTTATTGTGTCTGTGTGTCTACCTTGATTAAGTATTTGTTCAGACCAAAGAGCTTAATATAGACTTTTCGAGTGGGAATTTACGAGAATTTTATCTTGGCAACGACTGGAAAACGCATGTTGTATCTTCGCAAAACCGATATTGACATTCCTGCAATATGGACAATTTTCTTTTTGAAAGTTCAACCAAAGCACGAATATTCTCTGAAAAGCTGTTTCTTCTGTTTCTTCTGCTTCTTCTATCTTCGATTATATAAAGGTCAACTATTTATTAGAGTAATAGAGGACACCACCGAACATACACATTGATACACATAACAAAACATATACGTACAGAGTTGTGTAATTCGCTTATTGCTTTTAACAAAGAGAGGTTAAATAGGAAGTGATTTTCTGACAGGACATGTATATGGTATGTCAACATTTTGATCAAATAATCAAACCTGTACAATTACAAAACATGTATATACTAATATATAAATCAGTTCAAACAGACTAATCAGTGTCAGTTGATATATTAAAGTGTTTCAATAGTTTTTCAACATATATAGCGGTTTTGTAAATAGTTTCTTCATTTGTAGAACTCATTAATGTGTAGAAGTTTGGCACATTTCTATCATATGTGTACCAGTTAAAAGTGTATGAGTTCATTATGCCAACAAACCTTTTACAACAGAAAAACACATGAAATTCACATTCTACTACACTGACATTATCATTTTGAAAACAGAATTGACAAATACGATGTTCAAAATGTATTTTGTTTTATCTACCAAGTTCTACATTTAGTATGTGACTAGCACAGCGAGAGAAAGTGTCTGTCTGTATTTTACTGGTAAATTCATTTGTAGGTATCTTTCTCTGTAAATCAACGATTTAAATTCTTTATAATATAAACATCTACTAGAATCCTGGATTAGATGGTTCCAGATTTGTTTATGACAATCTGTTAGTCGCTGTTTAAATGTACTAATGAACACATCAATGTCCGCGACTTGGTGGGATACACAAGCAAAGCCAAAACCATACAAAAACAAAATATTGTTTATTGTGTGTAGCCCATATTAGCCGACCTACATTATCAAGTGACTTTAACATATAATAACATCTTTTCGGATACCTATGGACCTTCATGTATAACAGTTTACCATGTAGATATAACACTGATTATCACAAGAGGTTTCCGTTTACATTGTGAACTACTGTGTCTATAAGCTCCATGTCTGTTTCCAGGTATTCACGGCTCATTTGGTTTGGTTTTGTTTCTCCAAGATAACACTGCAATCAACTTTCACTGAACAAACAGTCAGTCTATTTTAAGCAGCACAATCTCAACAATTGTTATATAACGGTATGAGAGCTCTCAAATATTCCATTAGCCTCTTTGTAGATTGACATGTTGTATTGAAGTGTGCTTGTGTGTGCATATTGCTAGATAAGAATGTATTAGTTCATTCAAATTTACATACAACTTTAGAACTAATGCAGATTCAAAGCTTGGGTTTTAAATTGACTGAATATATTTCGACACATTTATTTATGGAATTCAATTTATATTCCTAAATGAACTCGCCGTACAATACGTTATCATATTGTTATGTAAATCATTTACTCTATATTAAGATTCCTCATTAAAGAAAGCTCCAGTGGTTTGCGTTGTTTGAAATTCAGTTGTTGTTTCGAATTAATTTACGTCTGGGAAATTCGGATCATAAAAATGAATATCAGTTTAAATACTAGTGTGTTCGACTCTAGTTCCTTTCTTATATATGATGCATTTTTATAATAATAGAGCCCTTTTTCATCAAATATAACAGACCGGGATTCCGTCGAGTGGTGTGCTGATACTTGCTTCAACTAATGCTACTCAAAACAGATATTAATGAATATACATTTAACATATAAGCAAACTTGGCATAATAACAAACAACAAATACCATAACAATACTGACCCAAACCTTTATACGTACAAATACTCTACCTGGTGAACATTGCAGTAAACTATCCATAAACTGTACATCTTATAAGTAAGGTCAATAGGAGGATTTATCGACCTGAGAAAAGTGGTATCGACCTAACAAAAGTGTTATCGACCTGAGAAAAGTGGTAGCAACCTGGGAAAAGTGGTATCGACCGGAGGAAAGTGGTATCGACCTGAGAAATGTTGTAGCAACCTGGGAAAAGTGGTATCGACCTGAGGAGAGTGGTATCGACCTGAGAAATGTTGTAGCAACCTGGGAAAAGTGGTATTGATCTGAGAAAAGTGGTATCGACCTGAGAAAAGTGGTAGCAACCTAGGAAAAGTGGTATCGACCTGACAAAAGTTGTATCGACCTGAGAAAAGTGGTAGCAACCTAGGAAAAGTGGTATCGACCTAACAAAAGTGGTATCGACCTGAAAAAAAGTGGTATCAACCGAGTTGGCAATTCTCAGTCTGGTTATTTTCAGTATCAATGCGATCACGTTTTAATCATTATTAATTATTATATGAAATTGTTATACAGGGAAATAGGACTAAACCATTTAAACTACATGGTTTGTATATAGGACACAACAGTAATTTCATGACAACAAATAAATCCATAACACACTATACTGTTCAATAACATAAGAAAGCATATCGTAACACGTTATATTCACGGATCTAATCATAAGAAATTATACCGCAACACGTTATATTCACGGATCTAATCATAAGAAATCATATTGTAACACGTTATATTCACGGATCTAATCATAAAAAAATATTATTATTATTAATAATTATTATATGAAATTGTTATACAGGGAAATAGGACTTAACCATTTAAACTACATGGTTTGTATATAGGACACAACAGTAATTTCATGACAACAAATACATCCATAACACACTATACTGTTCAATAACATAAGAAAGCATATCGTAACACGTTATATTCACGGATCTAATCATAAGAAATCATATTGTAACACGTTATATTCACGGATCTAATCATAAGAAATTATACCGCAACACGTTATATTCACGGATCTAATCATAATAAATCATATTGGAACACGTTATATTCACGGATCTAATCATAAGAAATTATACCGCAACACGTTATATTCACGGATCTAATACTTTTTGAAGTATAACAAACACATATTTGCTTTCAATATATATATTTAAAGCGCAAGCCATATCCAACAGTACCAATCAGATTCAAAGTGGAGTTTGTCGACTCTCGGCGCATCTCTAGAGTCGTTTAAATAACGCATATCTGTTCAGATGACATATATAATAGGTGAAGCATTAAATGAATACTTCTGAAAGTTGAAAATGTTATACGTTTAGTAAAGTTTGAACTTAGAATTAGACATATCATTTCGTCTAATTGAGTAAATATACGTTTCTCTCTAAAACTTACATGCCATATATACTAAAGTGTCATGTAAAATACATAAGGAGCTTTATTTTATTTTGGGAGGAATAATGTGTTGTAACAAAACCATTGACATTTCCTTAAACATAGAAACATATTCAACATAACTGATTCAGCTTCAATTCTCTCACATGCATGGTATCCAATCGACTTTGATTTAGTACTTATAGTTTCGATACACAAGAGTTTAAGGATAACTTATTATCGGGCAAACTACCAACATTTAAAATGATATATTCTCGGTCGGCACAAGCATATGTCCACATATAACTAAAACAACCACATTCATTGATAACCGTTAACCATACATGTACAAACTAGAATCACTCCCCTTGCGAGTCATAAATGGAGACCGGAAACACAGACCGGAAATCAGATGCTGGAAAGAAAATACTATTGACAGCCGTGGACGGACATGGGTTGATCCTCGTTACGTTAGACTCGATGAATTGTACTCTAAGAGAGAATGTTGTAAAAGTGCGTGGTAGCTGTGGCTTATCGAAATAAATATGTTGAAAGCTAAAGCCATGATTCTGTTTTACATGTGATATAGTTAGACTACTTACTGTGTTTCTTGAACAACATAACTTGATAAAGTGACGCATGAGTCAATATAAAAACATGTGATCCATGACATGACCCATGAGCTAATGGATAATCTTTTTTAAAAACGCAACCAGATATAAAGTAACACAAGAATTCGTTTTCAATAAACAGACACTATAAACAGTGTTGTTTGCTTACACGTACATCCTTATCGTGCATGTTACATAATGTCCAATGCAAACATGAAGTTTTATCATGGGTAACAGATAACACAGCTGGTTATGTATGTACGTTTTGTGTTGCAGAATTGTGTGTATCTCTTACACAATGAGTGTAACTTATGTCGTGTTAATAGAGTCGGTGAATGTTATCTACAGACTTGAATACAATGATTGCCGATTTTCTGATGCATGTGAATGAGTAGCTTTTAATCCGACTGACAAAGCCACTTTGCTAAAAGAAGTTGATTTTAGTTTATCAAGCATTGAAACCAATGATTACATGAAGTCTGAGACATTCGTTAAGTTCTCTGTTAAAACAATATAATCCGTTTTCTCTTTCTGAAATACTCTAAAAACAGGTTCTAACTTTCTAAAATAGTTCAAATAGAGATTACAGATCGATATTTGGATTGTTTATGTATGTAATACACAATCAGACAAAGTTCTTTCAACACAGATCAATAGTAAATTCATTAAAGCATAACTAACTTCTAGAGCGTTGTTAGCGTCGAATGTTGTCTTTAGCAACATTTGTGAATTAAAGTAGGCAAATGGGGAATCGTTATTTTAGAAAAAAGTTATACACTCAAATTGATGTTTCTACACGATTCCTTTGAAAATATGCACTAAAATGTCTTGCCTTGAAGTGAAGTATCAGTGTTCTATAAAACTGTCACGTGTACATGTCGTTCGCAGATCATGGTCTTACAAACTGTTTATAAAAATGCATTTCCTGCCATAGTTCATGTTGTCTGGAACGTTTCTCGTGTTTATACAATGCTATATCAATCAACTCTGCTGTTTATACTACACCTAAGAAATAATCCATACACACAATGTGTCCTTAACTACATCGTTGTGAGATAGCACTTTATATGTCAACAAATGAAGAACACAAAATACGATAATGGACATTCAATCTTGTAAATAACAGTATTACTTTATGAAATACAACCCAAAATATTCATGTGCAGCCTGTTTGAATGTGTCAGCTGTCTAACTAATCTGCAGAATGGACATTTTTTCTAGAGCATTAGTAACATCACTTTGTTCTTCGAAGCGTAAAATAGCGGACGAAAACCACAATGTGTTTAATGCTGTTTCCATAGAACCGTGTACATGGCAATTGCTCAGAATGATATATTGTTAACAAGTTAATGCTTACGGTAATAGTCATTAGGAATTAAATGCATAATACAGCAGTTGATTCGGCGGCATGTGCTGGCATCGTAACATTAACAGCGTGCCTTGTAATCAAACACTTCATCTCAAATGCATTGATGTCTGAATGTTAAAAGTTGATTGGATGATTGATTTAGGTGCGAAGCGGGAGGAGATCTAAACTTTATATTAAAAGGCGATAAATTAATCAGAATACTGAAGTTAGTTTTCACATTCGTGTATATGTGTAACTTCGCCATAGCAAGCATATTACAGCAGTTACTTAATTCCAGTTGTTACTGATGAGCATAGATGATCCAATGATTCAACACCACCCTTGTGTTTGTAAATCATTTATAACATATGTAATAAAAACATTTGATCTTAAATATATCGATGGCTGATTTATGTATCACACGAAGATATATTTTAAGGCACATCGTCCCATGCGTTGGTAAGTGTTACATTACATAAATACATTTGTGTTATGTAATAATTCATTTTGATGGCTGATTTATGTGTCAAGCTAAATGAACCATATATAGTTCAATGTACGCGAGAGTAAGGTTAGAACAATGGTTTATGTTTTCACATGCTTGTAAAAAATATCAACTATTTGTCAAGTTCATCATACATTTAGCAGCCTTTGGTACATTGACCAGGTGTCCTTTGGTTTACCTTTAACATTACAAATAACACTCAGAGCTCACGGATCAAGTATGTGCTTATTTTCTACATATACATTGCAGCTTGTACGCTTATGTATAGAAGTCGCATTCAGGAAAACATCCGTTAGAACTGTCCTATTTCTAGCTGTATAGTATTGGTCAATAGAAACATAAACCGCGATAAGTTCAAATGATCAAACGGATTTATAACCTACCTTCTATAAACTGAAATGTCTCTCCTAGCGAGCTATAGCTGAAGACCGGAAACAGAGACAGCAAGTAAGATGCTGGAAAGAAAATAGTATTGACAGCCGTGGACGGACATGGGTTGATCTTCGTTACGTCTGACTCGATAAACTGTACTTGAAACTAGATTTTTATTAAGACGTGTACTTCTTATGTACTTGTGTTTCTTTGATGTGTACCGTATTGCATTAGACGACGTTAGGTTAACGATTTTGTTTTCTACACGAAGTTCATGCATCTGTACATAACTTAAACAATACTAGTTCATATCACTCAAGACATCCTGAATATACTTTTTATCGTCACTAGTTTGGAATACAGTCAAAGCTGTATGTAAAGACCACCCATCGGAACAGCAAAATCTGGTCTTTGTTTACAAGTTGTCTCTGTTAACAGATTAGAGATCACTGAAAATGGTTTGATGTGAGATAGAATTGATGGTCTTTGCAGACAGGTTTTGCAATAGTGGTCTTTGTTCGTAGGTAGTCTTTAACACAGGTTAGACTGTATTTCAAATAAAGATAAAAGCATGTGCGATACATTGATTGTTTATTTATGCAATACACGTTCACACAAATTACGTTTACGTCAAGTGTAAATTAGAGTCTTGAGTAACAATAGTACCTAATAGTGCCTAAAGCATTCTGCAATAAAACATATTTCAGTTTTACTCTAATACCGAGACATTTCAACGTTTACACATTAAAGAAACAGAGATTCAACCTTCAGGAACTAGACATGACATTAATAATGAGTCCGAGATGTTAGTTGGTAGAATCTGGTGTTTTGTTAAAAGTCTACGAATAGTAGAAATGGATGGGTTTTGAGGTAATTACCAGCTTCATGTCGTCTGTAATGTTCACGTTCTGTTGTGTACTTACAGAGCATACGCTGTGAAACTTAATCGAAGCAAGTTAAAAGCGCCCTACTGAATAAAACAAAATGTGTTCATACATGAATTGAAGTAGTTAGTTATTTCTTGTCAAAATATGGGTTGAACAGTAATAACTGATTAGAAGTATGCAATTGTGTCACAGTTTAGACAAATTACCCTTGAATCGCTTGAATAATCTGTGTAATAGAAAAATACTGCTCTTATCTATAAAACTGTCACGCATGTTTGTCGTCTGCCGAATGGCTCCTGTAACAAGTAAAGGGTTATGTGATGTTTTACGAGTGTCTGGAGCGTTTCTGGTAATTACTATATGTTGCATCAATCAACTATATCGTTTATACTGTATGACAGACAGTAGCCCTGTGCAGGACATGCTATGTAGTTACATCGTTGTAAGATAGCTTAGAATATAGAACAACCATGCATATATATAACAACAACAAAATAACACATAACACAAGCACTGGACAATGCAGAAGATCGCTTAAATTCAAGAAGTTGGAAGTTTTAAATAATGAAATGAATATGTTTTTCTTTTAACTTAATAAATGCAATAATTCAGGGTTACACCAAGATTCGGCCCACTCAAATATCACTTAAGGTACATCGGTTCATGTAAAAATGACCAGCATTCGTTTTCCAAAGAAGTCAAAGGTTAATGTAAATATAGTACGATCATTTTATTGCACATCTCCGAAGCGTGAACTAGCGGACTAAATCACTCAATAGTTAGCGTTGCTTCCGTAAAACCTTGTGCTTGGAATATGCTTAGAACTGTTGTTTTTTTCTGTAAATGAAAAGGCATTAGAAAGGGAATTATTCATGACAAAAAAGTATAGTAAATGTATAGCAGTCAAATGATTCCACTGATTGAATTTTATCTAAACTGGACACCATCTTTTGAGTGGGTAATCACAGCTTAAAACATGTGCCACGTAATAAACTAGTTCATCTCAAAAACATGTGAATGTCAGATTAAGGTGTTCAAACGAGGAAGAGTGTACCCTTTATAGTTATAGGTAGGTGAGAGTATGTGTAAGGTAACTGAAGTTAGTTCTCACATTCTTGAGATGATATACTTAAGAAGCAAGCTGTTTAGTCCACGTTATCATAACTGTTCGAAGCTCTTAGTTCACCGACCAGATGTATATATGTTTATCAGGTAAATACTTTTGAAATAAAAATATCTTCAGAATTCATCTAGTTTATTCGAGAAGAGACTGTAAATGTTGATTATTGCGAAGAATTTGAGAGAAAGCATCCGTTAGACGTGTCAGTGATTCTGTATAATGTGTCTGTCCCAATAAGTGAGCCTTTGTATGCAGACACGCATGTTGTATCCCTCTGAATCTTAGCTGTCATCATGAATGATTCGGTGGCAAATAATAACTGAGATAGTGTTATATCCTGATATAGTATGTGATGAGACAAGGCTTACTACACACTATTTGATCAGTGAGAATTAAATAAGGTGTTGTGTTTTTTTGGAAGCGATACAAATAGCGGCATCTTCCACCATACAATAAAAAGCATGCCATATATCAACACAGATACAGAATGGTCATGGCAGGGGGTATCATGAAACCAAATCTGAGATTATGCATTGTATATGTGTTGCTTCAAAAAGGAATATTCTGGGCATGTCCGAAGATGTCAACTATACCATTGTCCTGTCCAATTGCAATGTTATCAGTTTGACTATGGCAGCTTCTTTGCTTGACTTGCGTGATGCCATCTAGGTGCTCTATATCAGGTACGTTCTACACACTGTATGTTTAACCCCTATTATGTTTAGATCTCAAGACCGTATACATCCATGTCAATGTGTATGTTTAAGCCGTAACTTGATATCAATCAATAGTGTGTTTTCTATTTTGTTTCTCCCTCGCCTAAGTTGTCATACAAGGTTTTCTAATTCGAATGGATGTAGCTAGCTCCAATTGTCTGGTTTTGTTACAACTGAATAAATGCACGTTATTCTGTTTTCATGTAAGGACCAACTATCGAGACTGGCGCTTCATTTTTAAAAAAGATCTTACACGCGGGGGAATTTACAAAATTGCATATAGAAATTGAGGACACCGAATCAAAATACATTAAGGGAAACAAATACAGCCGTGTCATACCATGGTTGGTGCAACTGTGTATTGGGTGTGTAGCAAAGTATATGTCCCTGCCTGCAAACATCTGTGTCGTGTTCCATTTAATCTTAACTGTCATGATGTGATTTCAAGTGTTGTGGCAAGTGACATGGGCCTTATATAAGCTATATAGATCATATAGTGATAATAAACAGTCGGACATGCCCTTGTATTATGTGTCATATAATTTTGGACGCATTTATTTCTGGAGATAAATTTACGAGTTTCCAAGCAGTAAGCTAACGAAACAGACCCATATCATTGTACAACATCGTCTCTGAACGGGTTCTAAAACATTAAATTGTCAATCCGACTGATTCACAAAATGTTAGAAAGACAGGTAAACACTTAAGATATGTGTCCCTCACAACTGTCCCCTTCTATCAATTAAACATGTGTGTTTCATGACATGTCTCCACGCCACCGTCTTGAACTAATATAAAGTATGTCTCTTTATTCAGGTTGCAGACTATTTAATGCAACTGTAAAGTTTTATCAGGGGATCCACAACACATCGCGTCCCATATTCGTACAACATGTTTATCAAGGAGGCAGCATAGTATGTTTTGCAGTCTCCACGATTAGCACTACACGCACACTGGTATAACGAGGGGGGAATTTTCGAGACAATGTTTTTTCTGAAAGCCCAATGTCTGGCAAGTATTTTGGTAGGTTGATTGCAACTGGCGAGTGGGGTGGTTGTCTGTTATCTAGCTGTAAAGTATGTTACCATCAAAATAAAAATATTTTGGAAAAAATCTTTAAAGGATAAAACATTATCTTTAGATATTACATATGTGATATTCTTTGGTGTTAGTGTACAAGAAATTGACTAATTAAGAGGAAAAAATAAGTTTTGTAAAAAAATATAAATCGTACGTATGTAATAAACGCCATGAAATTACGTTACTCTAAATAAGTACTTTTTGACACAGAAAAGTTTGTTTTATCACAACTTGTTTAATAACAATGGATATTCAAAGTGATTTTCAAATACTACAAAGTATAACGATTCCAATGATATATAGATTGCTTGTATTTATCTTTAGATACTTTTTAGATTTTTTTTAACATAATTAGAAAGCTACTTTTTTTTGTTTAATTGGACAACTGTACCACAAATTAGATATTGTTCTAATTTGTTCAAATAAAAGTTAGATATTATCCAACAAATGGGTATTTTAATCAAGTTTAAGTTTTAAGCTGCAAGAAAAAGTACTTTGACATAATTATTATACAATGTTCTTATGTTTAAAGTGCAAACAATACGTTACTATTTTAAAATAATTTTATTTATAAGAACTGTATATTTTCTTTAGTAGGCTCCTGGAAAATCAATAGAGACATTAATTAAATGCTAAATCAGTAGTATAAGAAACATATTAATGTGAAAAATATGATTTTTCCCGGATAAAATGTGACTTTTATCAGTTTTATAACCTTTTTGTTTTAATTAAACAGTTCATTTCGACGTTGAATATAAACCTTCTTATTTCTATTCTTTTGCATTACAGTTATAAAAACAATTAAGTTGT
>ENA-OREC01001342-OREC01001342.1-marine-metagenome-genome-assembly--contig:-NODE-1342-length-12292-cov-11.406877_pt1 | contig 12292 bp, 7 predicted proteins | sample MGYA00248626_ERZ508543 | MGnify/ENA primary metagenome ERZ508543 (study PRJEB26211, sample SAMN05518279) | marine metagenome | isolation source: Puget Sound, Washington, USA | host: Bankia setacea... | reverse complement strand
GTTGGTGATTGCTTCATGGACGGCGTATAGCTACCATATACATTATAATTCTCATAACGAAAACTCTTCCTGTTTCAAAAAGGTCGTGTTTCATATTCAAATAACATAATTGCGTTTCTCTTCAAGTCATCACGTTGTGCTGAACATCAATTTAAAGAGAACAAGTTTGCTGCTCTTTGTTCTAATGTACACCAAGTTGTAAGTGTAGTGTTGGTAAATTGAGACGTCGTATAACGCGGCTAAGTAACACACAACTATAATGCCGCGGAATTTTGTCTGCTAGATTGCAGCGCAAAAAAAATGTCATCGTTTGGCACCAATTCAAGGTAAATCCATACAAAAAAACTTACAATGACTATTGTAGCTTTTTTTCTATGTGAGAAACCAAAGGATGGGCATGATTTAAAACGGGTAGATCTAGTAGGTTGGTAACAAACCCACACACATTTAAGCTTTACATGTCGTCTGCGTCATTGTTCGAACAAGAGCACGTGCGATGTCAGCTCCTCCAAAGTTTTGAGCATTTTTCGCTAGACAGGATGATGAAAACGTTTTCACCAGGTATTTTGGGTTTTAATTAAGTTTTGTACTTTCAGTCAATATCTCAGCTTATTTTCGTTGCACCGAGAACAAATTTCCCGAAAATTGGATTTCTGATAGTTGCCTAATTGATTGAGTACTTAAACAAGAACATAATTATCTTCCTTGACGACTGAGTAAGTGACAACAATTATGGAGAGCAGACGGCAACCTAATATGCATCCCCGCCTTTGCACTCAGTTTATCAACTTTATACAAAAATCACATTAATTCATTATTAACAACTACATGTATATTGCAACTGTAATCTTGTCACACGACATACTGAGTCAGTATAAACCAAAATTCCAACACCAAACGACTTTTCCCCACAAACGTCATTAACAGCAGATGACAATCTTTGGATGTCTCGTGCAGCCGACGAAATTTGTGAAATATCGTGCAAGGCGTGCTCCACGATTTCTTAGAGACATTTACCTGAAAGGCTCAGAAAGATGACGAAAACAGCCGTTTGATTAATGTAGCAGACGATTTCGGTATTTTAACGGCGGAAAAATGCATTGTACAGTAATATAATCTAATCTTTAGCAAAAATGTAACTGCATCGTAGCAACAGTTCTTGGATATTTGCCAACTTATACTTACGAACAGTTTCTTTGTTGTTAAGTAGAAACAGCGCAGCATAGATCAACATTAGTTGCCAAACGATGATTGGTTTGAATAAAAACACAGATGTGGCTAGAGGAAACCGAGCTGTAAACATGTAGGAAAAAAGAAACGAATTAACAACATTCTATGCAGGTCGTGTTTGCATAACATTGTAATGACTGAGAACTATACGTCAGCAAAACACAAATTATTGAATAGATAGCTTGCTCCGACACAATTCTGTTTTGCAATTTCTCAGAGAATTCTGTTTCACGTTTTGGGATTCATTGTCAAAATTGATACGTCAGGAATTCTCATCTCCAGATGCTTGTAATGAGCTGGGTTTACAAGACAACGTGTTTTTTCCAAGTTCTGTCTTTAGTCAGACTGTCATATCTAAGTAACACTATTATAATAGAATATATCAAAGGCAAGTGTTTGGCTTTAAACAGACCAGTACATACAATGGAGTAGTCCTCGTCATCAACAGTTACAGTGCATAATAGTTGTCCTCATCAGTTGTATTTACCATCATAAAATATATTCTAAATACGCCTAATTGAAAACGGACTGCTTATCTGTGTATGCAGCGTTTCCTATTGAGATATACCGTACTTGTCTGCTGAGTGTGTTGTTGCAATTACTCGCGATTTAGACACAGCTTTAAATGTTAGTGGGTTGCTGCATGTTGACTTGTTGCAAATGCATCTGTCCAAATCCTTTAATTGTGTGCAAAAACGGCCTCTTGAAGTTCGAGTAGCCATAACAAATTGACGACTTAATACCGACTAAATACTTGTTCTTGTACCAACTTAAATTCCACATAATTATTCTAACTAAAGCTCACATCAGCAAAAATGAAAACACAGTGAACACGTGCCAGTTCTGTTATCGCCGTCTGCAGCCGAATCTTAACTTTCCTACGTGTTTCTAAACAACATCTACAAATATCAACAAAACTGCTGAATCATGATTTTATCTAAATTTTACAAACCATCCATTACAGTTTGGAGTAGTTTTTATTTCGTCTCTGCCCCTTTATCTCTGTTAACAGCAACCACTGCTGACTTGCCCAGTTTTTGCCAACAGGTTTCTGGACTAAGTATGTTCTCATTTCTTTACGCATGATACCGGGTTATTTGCCTCTACTTTGAAGTAAATGAACCTGATTGAGCCATTGCTAAGAGTAATTAGGCAACTCAGTTAGCCTGCAAGAGAAATCGTGGTGTACAGGAATGTTGGTTAGGTGCATTAATAAACATCCTCGGTAATCTCCGTGATATGATTCGTTAATTGATGACAAACAGGATTTTTTCAAAACAATTTCTCGCGGAATTTGACGGAAATGGCCGAATCGCTGTTCGGTAATCTCCGGCCATATAGTTTGGGATATGGGAACTTTAGAAGCGGAGCATTGCCAGAGAAAGTGTATACACCATCTACCTGTGGGCAACCATATACCTTGGTTACCTGTAGAAACCTTATTGTTTTTCCTGGAATGCTCTATTTAGACAGTATAATGTGTATTACGCTAAGTTAGTGCCTGCCGTTTTCACTAGTGTACAGGGGGAGCCTAGTCAATGTACAATACGGGAGTTCGGAGGTTTCCCATCTGCTGGATTAAACACTTTACAACTGATAAACCTTTGTGAAAACTTCAGAAATTGTCAGGATTTTTTGTACTTTGGATCTACGTGTTTAAACATATATCTGTGAATAAGAAGGCCGTAATTTTGGTGGAATTTAGTTATAGAAATTTCGGAGAAACAAAAATGGCTTCAGCAACAGTAGTGAATATTCAAAGGAATTCTGTGAACGAACCCTGGGGCATGAAAATCGCCGGGGGTCGGGATTTCAGAATGCAACTTCAGGTCAAAAAGGTAAGCTGTTCCCTATCACTTTCCATCTCACACTTATATTTGTCAGCTAGTAGTTTCGGTTGTAATATTCGACCGTCTTGTTTCGCCAATGATATGCCATACCACCACACCTGCATTACTGGTGTTCACGAACGATATCTGGTAAGTTAGAGCAGGTGGGGGAATGTGTATGTAATCATGATAGGCCAAACAAGTGGATACGATATACACATAATTGTTTCGAATTACCGCTATATAGGTACATCTTCGACATAGCCAGCAAGAAGGGGTATGCTTGTAAGAAATAACGGGTTTGCAGTATTGCTGAGTAATAGATCTACGGTTTTGAAAGTATTATGGATAAGTAAAACATGCTGATTGGTAGAATTGCAGATTGGTATAAATAGGCTTTGGTAGAGTTACGTATCATTGTATGGTTTAGTAGAATTACGTTCTGGTAGATTAACGATTGGATAGAACTACAGATTGATTCATACAATAATAGTTTGGCAGAGAACGGTTTGGTAGAAATTCGGATTGGTAGAATCCTGGTTTGGTAAAATTATGATTTGGGAGACATGGTTATCTAATATGGCTACGTTTTGTTCAATTGACAGTTGACTACAGGTTTAACTGGTCTTTATACCGAGTCAATGAACTGTCAAACAGCAAGAACAAGATACGAGCTATACAAAAGGTGTACTTATAAGTGTAGTTATCCACATTTATGGTTTTGTATCTAAGGGTGACAGTCTATTCCCTTAATTGTTTTTTCGATATGTCACAGTATTTCTTTTACTTGTTTTCTGTGATGGTCTATGTTTTCATCATTCGCTCTTGTATATACAGCTATGTGTATTTAAAACTTGTTTCCTCCGTAGCCTTGGTGTAAGCTCTATACACATTCCTGACATATCGTACCTCATCCAACCTTTCCATATGCCCCATATCAGAGAGTAATCTTGGGAAAATAAATATGTGAGAGTTAAACCAGATACCGACGAGTAAGGATGTTTATTGTCGGTATGTGATTTGTTCTACACTGCAATAAACGTGAAAGGATCAGTTACGTTTTTATTATTTTTATGTGTATCTGTTTGTTTTTGTTGATGATCTTGCACAATAATGATGAGATTAAGAATTACGCACGGAGGAACAACACGCAAACAATAAACATGGGTGCAAAGATCATTACTTATCAGGCACCTGTTTGATAGGTTGAATGTTAATGAATCATTATGGTTATTTAGTTGATTGCCATCTAAGTGCTTTGAATCCAGTTTGTTCAGTTGTATCTTGGATCTTGACTCTTTTTATGTCATACGAGCACATCATAGGAACCAACCAAACATATATGGTCTGTTTCATTCAATACAACTCAATACAAACAACACGAGACAAATGAGCAATCGAATTAATAAGTCGTGTGCATGTCCATCTTAAAATGGAAACAAAAATCAGTTCAAACTACATATTGTGTTATGTAATTGTATTATATTCATAAGAAAGTATGAAGAATGTATATTCCATGACGTGAACAGTAAGCCATGTACTAACACCAGTACATAGTGGATGCCAATCCTTACAGCTGTTACAAAGTGACAGCACTGGATACACTATGTAATCAAAAGTACATACTCATTTATAACAAGAACATGCACACGAATCCTCTTATATTTCTGGATTATTATAACACTATCGAAAACTCTCTTTATCATGTATTTTCAATCTACAAGAATGCTGACTCTCTTGTCATTAAGCCAGTATGCATCTGTAAACGACAGTAAGATAATTATCTGAGTTCTTTAAATCATCTAATGTAGCTTACCTACTTAGATATTGACTAATGTTAGTGCGATACGTCTACATCGTATATGAAAAAACAAACACTAATGTTCTGTTTCACTCAATACAATTCAATACAACGACACACTATACGATTCAATACAACGACACACTATACCATTCAATACAACGACACACTATACGATTCTGTAGAGTCTGTAACTTTGAAATGTTGGGTATGAAAAAAAGGAGTTGTTGGCCCCATTTTGACGATCTTGAACGGGGTATGTATACCGGGTAGCAACGGACACATACAACATGTAGTAAAGAATAAAGATGTAGATTCGAATGAACTTCGCTTTGAGATGTGAAAGTTATTTTAAAAATGAAACAAGATAAGCAAAGTCGTCTATTTTGTTGATGTACGCTCGATAGGCATTCGGCGGCAAAGACAGTTCCTTCCGTCTACCTGTTTGAGGCTGATGAACGGAAAGAATGTGTTAACAACCTTCTTATTTCATGTATAGTTATGAGAGTTTTGCGTCTAAACCTCGATGTACTAGGATGATTTGCGATATGGACCTCTGTGAATGAAGTCATCGAACTCCTCACGAGCTAACTATAGATAGGAAAATCTTATACAAACATAACTGAAAATCATTGGTGCAGAGAAATACGAGCACTGCTAGAGAGGAACAAAAGGCTCGGTGTTTATAGTGGCATAGTTTCGGTGTGTGGGCGACAGGTCTGGCTTCCACACACACCTTTGCAAAGGCTCTCTGTACGAGACGTTGTTACTTTTTTTCTTTCAGTACACATTCCTTACCACTTCACACGTATAGCTTTTTGGGAAGATTATCAATCTGCTAGAACGTGTTTTCTAAAACCTTTCCAGAAAACATTCTTCAGTTATACGTAACGTCCGTGTATCCAAGTGTTACCGGCATCCGCGTCTGGCCCTCTCCAAAGTATAATATAGAAATATAGAGAAAAAAAATGATTGAAACAAAGAAACTATTACATTGTCGCTATTTTCAAGAGGAATTTCAAAAGTGTGTTCGACATGCAGTAAAAGAAACCGAACAGCAGGTTTGTCATACTTGTGTAAACCGCTTAATGTTTGAAGGAACCGTAAAGGAAGCATCAATCCTAAAACACCAGCATCCACGATTCGATAACACGTATTAGCTATTTCAATGGTTCCCTTTTTTCACGGCACCTTCGGTCTGTTTCACCCTATCATAAACCATTTGAAAGCTGACACGTGGTCGAGATTTGACATGCCTTTCTTACTTCAGCTTTGCTACACCCGCTCATAATTATGTTGTAGTTTAAACGTTATTTCGAGAGCTTTACAAAAGAAATATGATACAAAGACGCTAGTTGTGACTCTTCTTTTAAATATCACCCCCAAAGTCCGAATACATACTAACTACAGCTGTTCAATAGAAAACCAGTATTCAATCCTAGAAATAAAACCACTTGATTGACATATGCCTAGTCATCCGAGGACCATCATGTTGTTGATGATAATGATGTTTCTTGAATAACCGTACAGCTGAAACCATTGACTGTGTAATTTATTTTCTTCCATTCTCTCCTTCATATATGTTATACTCTGGATACTGTTATCATATTATCGTTATATAGCGTGTATTGTCGAGAAACCGTAACGAAAACCCAAACCTGTTGATGTATCTCGTTCATTCACACAGTTGATGTATTCTCTAAGGTTCGGTTAACGTATCTGTTCGTCAATCTTTCAGCACTTTAGGTGAATGATATAAAATTATTTAAGGATGTTGTTTTTCAAGATTATTTTTGATTATGATTTTTTCCCGGTGGGTGTGGGGTGTAAAACGAGCAAGGGACGAGAGAAGTGGCGAATATTGGAACGTAGAAGACTATATATACTGTTTTCTGAAACTTTGTAAAATGCCAACATACCTGTTATATACGTATAGCGAGCTATGTCAGAGAGCTAGAACAATTTTGTTGGTTTGTACAGCCTGTATTCATGTAACATATATCTGGTAACTGTAAGCGTTGATAACGAATTATATCACACGGGTTCAAGCAGTTATTGTGGTCTGTGAACATAAAGTATAGTCTGGCTACAACATGATACACACATGTACATTACTGCAGCTTATCTTACTAATTTACTTGAATTTTCATTTAAGATTTAAGCAATGTTTGCAACAAAATGACATACCAGTCCTCATTGGAACTAGCGTTTAAATGTTCTACTCTTTCGTGTATACAAACGCCTAACGTATACTAGTAATAGTACATAGCTGTGGCATTAACTTGTACACAGGGCAACAAGCAAACGCAGAGAATAAATGTCTTTAAACCAAAGTGTGTCTGTACGATTGTCTCCTAGAACTCGGCTATGTGTCGTAACTATACTAGTCTCATTGGACATTCGTCAACAATGAATACTTACATGTGCGCTATAAGTTAATGTACTAGATTTGGTAAATATCCCAATTAACTTGACATTCTAACTCCATGTTCTATGTTGTCTGCACATTGCACTCTAGTTCATGTACCGTACTCATCTGACTATGTAGTTGAAGCACGGATGATAAGATACTGATTTTGGTTAGCACTTGGTCAAGTATAATCACTCTTGGACGCGTTAGTGATAAAGTATGAAGATTGACTGTCCGGTGGTATCGAAAACCAAACGTGTACTGAATTTTGAACTCGATCGGTTAAAAAAAGTCGCGTAAAATATCGTAATTAAAGAACATTGAAGCCGTGTGCGTTCTGTTGGTTACCAGTTCTTGTCAACGATATTACTGTTTTGACAAATATTGCTGCACAACAAATTCTAACAATGAAACGGATGATACGTCGTATTTCTCTCGTATAAAAGACAATGTCATGACTGTGGCTCAACCATTGGAAATCGCACGTACTGTTTCGAAGAACAGCACAACGCAATGACGTAACAATGGCGTCTTCACAAACGTCTTTAAATAGTGTTTCCCTTTAGAAACGTGTTTTGTTTAGATTCACTTACATTTATTGTTTCAAGAGTCAATACGTTTTTATGACACATCGACTGTGCCCTTCACGTGACCATGATCCCTTGATAGTATATAACAGTGGTATGTACATAAGCCCACAAGTCGAGCATACGGAATCTGCTACTTATTTACTTTCGGGCCGTATGCTTGTCTTCTTAACATTTATAGAAAACTCATGTCCGTCATTTCTTATGTCAAGAAACGATTCCTAATAGCAACCTGGTTTGGATAACTATCGTCATTCGTAGAGTCTGTTGTAATTGGGTCACAGTTTCTGTACTATTAGTATGTCTCTGGATGGCAAAGTGACGTGCCCTTTTTGAATCTGCCAGCAGTTATTTCTGGAACCCTTAACATACCTACATGTACAAGCTATGCAGGCGATAGTTGTGTTCTTGGTTAGATTTGCTACGATATGTTACACACGCATTGCCACCATTCGAGGACCACGCATTGCCACCATTCGAGGACCACGCATTGCCACCATTCGAGGACCACGCATTGCCACCATTCGAGGACCACGTGTTGAAACCAAGAGTACCCCATCTGCTTCATTGTCCATTCCCACATTGAACACTTTTGCTCTCACTCCCAATGATTTATACTACAAGGTACAAAAATGTAACCACTGTTTTCATGATAAGCAGTTGGAGTAGACTTGTATCCATGGGAGATCGAGTAGTTGCGATCGAGTAGTTGCGATCGAGTAGTTGCGATAGAGTAGTTGCGATCGAGTAGTTGCGATCGAGTAGTTGCGATACTTATCATGCATACAGGTATTCATATTTAACTGCCAGACATGCTGTTGTAATATCCTCTACGTTCTGGCATAAAGCGTTACTCACCCTTAAGGAACCTCGGTGTATTGCTATGTTATAAGTACCAAAATAGTTGCAATCTGACATTTTCATTATCATTCCGAACATTGCTTGTTGAAAAAAGGACGGCTTAATGATTCAGCGCTGAATATACAAAAAATACGCATTTTATGAATGTATAATCAGAGCTTATTGATTAAATGAACATTGGTGGATTAAGGATTTTTTCGAGAACAAAAGTTCAAATAGTTGAACAATAATGGTCATTCGTGTTTTTGGTTCTTCCCTCGTCATTTCACAGGTTGGAAACGCGCTATGTAGGACCACATTCACGTCAACATTACAGTTCTCAGGGCCACAATTTAGGCTATGTTCTTTACCGGTCGTAAATATACACTCGTTCTGAATGTACACTCGCTCTAAATATACACTCGTTCTGAATGCACACTCGCTCTAAATATACAGTCGTTTGTCAGACTTTCAGAGACTGGTTCACATGTAAGACCTCCACACTCTAAGAAGCAATGCGGGTATCATAGGTGGTGTATCAAATACCTAACCAAAAGGTTTAGTTAACATTCAGTACCGACCAACTTTCTTTTTTTGTGTCGGTTCGGGTAAAAAAGGCTGATAAGTTGCCAAGACAAGGTCGTGCATGTTTGTACTGTCTGATGGGTATCGTTCATTGACCACAGACAGGCTCATATCCTCACCTAGTACTGAGTTGACCGTTACCACGTTGGTCGACCAGCTTACCTAGCAGCCTCAACACTTACTGTGCCTATCAACTAAAGTCATACATTGGATTGTCCTAATATTTAATCGGACAAGGTTAACTCATCTATGAATTGGTTAATTGCGTGAATTTCGCTGTCAATCATCGATACAGTAACCACCCGAATTGTAACCTGTTTAATGCATTCATTCCTGTACATCACCTTTGATTGCATACATATTGGTGTCAAATGACCAGGCTAAACGACAACAGAGCTTCAAATTGACGTAAATTGTGCATACTTTCGTTATACGACAAACCAACGGCAACATACATTCTTCTGGACGTTTGTGAAGTATTCATTAAAGGTATATAACAAATTGTCCCTTCTGTACTAAGCACATACAGTTTTACGTCTACTGTACAGGTATAAGCGGTATGTGCATAATGGAGTAAAGATGTCCGTTCTCTTCCTATCATTTAGCATTAGCAGTTATCAACATTCCATGACAGGTGCTCCGATAAGCCCAATCTGGCTTGCAGTACGCGTACTTACATACCACACTCATGTGTTAATTATTTCTAAAGAGCTTATTGGCTAGTGAGTGTAAAACTGCCGTAAATGTACACTGTGTGCTGAGCAGATGGCTTCATTTTGTATTGAGCAAGTATGAACTCTTTGCTAATCTCTTCACATGTACATGTACTTGTAGAAGATCATACGTTTGAGACTATTGCTGGTATTGGACTCTGTAATAATCAAGGTGTCTTACACTCTCATAGAAAACAAAACAATGTAGACGATGATGTCAGTGACGATTACAGAATCACTTTGCAAGTTGTTCATACAACATTTTGCCTGTGTCCGGACAAAGTAAATGCGCCTTTATCAACACATGGTCACATGTTAACTGACAAGTTGTCTCAATAGGGTCATATGGAGTCGATAGGCAACGTCCGTCGGTTGATCATCTTATTGTGTTATGGAACACATTTCCAATACAATGGGTTTTTCTTCCTCACTTGTACTTTGTTTATTTCTTGTTGTTTTATGTAAAGAGATGACTCCAAGCCATTTATCAGATGGTATATATTCCTTGAAGGAATATTACCATTGGTAACTAACAGTTAAGCAAAAGAAAAGTTGGTTCGGTACATGGTAGTGTTTTGTTGTCAACGTTACAGATATAAATATGTGTCCACTAACCCAATCGACAGCCGAAATGCTCTTCTAAATGCAATCGTTCGAATGCTGTATAATACTCGCAAGAACAGGTGAAAACGTTATACAATACTGTTGTTTTATTATTAACGAATGTTATTAACGAATTATTACGTGTTTCTAAAGAGTTGTTCTATTTCAAGTGTTGTTGGTCCCTCATTGAAAAGTGTACATCAACACGTCGTTTGACTCGGATTTCATTATATACGGACTAGTAATAGTTTCAACATAGAGTTTACGCGACATACTTTGCCGAGTAAATCTTGTTAGCAGGCAAACACAACACACTACTTCTCTTAGTAGTTTTTGTGTGTGTACTGTTATACTGCCAATTATCTTCACAGTTACAAACCTAAAAATGGGCAGTTGAATGAAAACGTCACACTTAATAAGCAACCAATGTTTCTTTACGTTCGGTTACGACGTTTCAAACACGTGGTGGTCTATGTAAAAAATGACGTTCTTGTGTTGGGATTCCGTACATATTTTCCAATGTTAACTCTTGGACATCAAACTTTCAGGAAACATTAAACTTCGCTTTTGTCAGCTGGTATTGTCGATATGTTTATCTAAATGTGTCTCGAATTAAGAAAACATCACTTTTTCCTAAACCATTTCTTGTTTCTGTTTATAGGTGGACCCAAAGTCGCCGGCATCCGGTTCTATTAATAACGGTGATGCCATTGTAGCGATAGGGGGAACCAGGGCTGATAGCCTCACACATATGCAAGCACATCAACTCATCAAAAGTGCCGGAAACCATCTACAGATGACAGTCCTACAGTAAGTCCAGAGTTCAATCGTTCGAGTTTATATCACGACCCTTTCTAACGTTAAAGACTGGCTTTATATAAGTGGAAGATTCTATTTAGCATAACATGACATGTGACCCTGAAACAGGTCATGTACTAGTGAAGCAAGTGACTGTCAATCTTGCAAACGAGTCCTTTTTGGTTTGGTTGAGTTGTTGATCAATTGTTATTATGTTTTCTTATTATTTACGATCGACACTTGTACAATTTGACAAGTCAACGGCTCACTGTTTTTACGCAGTTCAACACGGGAATAAGGTTCAATACAAACCACAAACTATCAATGTCTACTGCTGGTATATTCTAATGTAAGGCTATATCTATCACCAGGCTCGATCTTATAATATTTTAATCCGGTTTAGATTTAATCCAATATATTTCATGCAAAATTATACATATTTCAAACAATTTTATCAGGATTGTTTAAAGCAGAATATATAGTTTACCTATGAATTACCTATGCATAAACATCAGTTGTATTTGTTAGAACAACACGATGAGTCATTCAAAGGTTGGTCAGCAATTATTAGGATTAACACTGAGGGTAAATCCTTGATTACGAAATTGGGCCCAGGGCTGAATTTCATAATACTTTAATCCGGCTTAAGTTTAATCCAAAATATTTCATGCAAAATTGATCACGAATGTTATACAGTTCCCATACGTACACATCACTCGTATTTGTAAGAACAACACAGAGAATCATTTAAAAAATTGTCAGCAATTATTAGGATTAACACTGAGGGTAAATCCTTGATTATGTATACGTTTAAGCGTTTTATCATTGATTCTAGTTGTGCTTATTTTATAAACGTATGGCAAACTACCCCCCCCCTTCCATTGGTCAGTTATCCT
>ENA-OREC01001341-OREC01001341.1-marine-metagenome-genome-assembly--contig:-NODE-1341-length-12294-cov-12.346976_pt1 | contig 12294 bp, 7 predicted proteins | sample MGYA00248626_ERZ508543 | MGnify/ENA primary metagenome ERZ508543 (study PRJEB26211, sample SAMN05518279) | marine metagenome | isolation source: Puget Sound, Washington, USA | host: Bankia setacea... | reverse complement strand
ATTCTTATTCTTATTCTTATTCTTATTCTTATTCTTATTCTTATTCTTATTCTTATTCTTATTCTTATTCTTATTCTATACAGGTTTCTGTACATATGTTTTGATTGTATATATTCAATCATACTTCTACTATGCAGCTCCTTGTCCAGTGATAGCAAATTCAACGGTTAACATATATTCAGAGAAATTTATCAAGAATAATAATGAAAGCGAGATTAAACATTTCTGAAATTAGACGTTTAAGACCGATACTAGGCGCTCTAGATAACGTATATTAATTAGTGTTAATATCGAGTCTTCTTTATAGCTGTACTTTAGTGAAACGCCGACACGACTACGTACCTTTTCATTCTGTAACAGTGGAACAAACACATTGCCATGCTCTGTCTCCCGATCGGTAAATAGTGAACACCTTCCAGGAGTAGTCGGTTGTCCTTAAACACGCCATACTTGGACGAGTTGTACTCAAGTCGGTAAAAGCAACTCCCGTTGGTGGGCGCTTGGGTGGTGGGCTCTTGGTTGGTGGGCTCTTGGTTGGTGGCCGCTAGGACATTAGTTACATGTACCGACATACCCAGCACCAAACACAGCAACACCCGTAACACGAGGAACCCCGCCATGTGTGTATGCTTTGAGGTGTTGTCCAAAGAAACTTAAAACAGGATTATTTTTTCTTATAAATCCCAGAATAAAAAACAAACTTAAAATCGCTCGTTCAATGTATAGTTTACATGGTTACACGTGTGTCGAACATGAGGTTATATTGTAATGTCCGTACCAGAAAGTTTCACACTCTGGTTTGACTTCTTTCACATTTCCAAATATATCCAAATCCTTATATCCTGCTATAACTGACATGTATTGTTTATTGTATAAGGTAAAGCCACTTGCGTTGTATATATATATATCAGCTTCTTGGTTTTCAAATAAAACGTTCATTAATTATTTTGATACAGTTCTAATGCATTGGTGATTTGCTACCATGTTACAATTGGAGTACATGTGGAGTAAATTTAAAACTTGATCAGAGGCGTTCCATCAATGGTCTAACTATCTTGGGAATAAACCTTTATTGAAATGTTCAGGCTTTGAAATTTCTAGTTATGACTAAGGCAAGATGTATAGCCCTAGGACGTTGATCCGCAATTAAAAATACGCTTAAAATCGATGTTATTCCAATACACACGAACCGCAAATTCGGCTCAATTTCACTTTTAGTTGTCGCCGGTCATATTTGAGATATACACAATACCATGTGAAAAGACACAATCTTCGCCAATCTTGGTTCCTCCTAATTGTATTGTACATCGAGGAACTATGCTTAATTGGTTTCTTGAGTTTTAAAGAAAACAAACGCACGGAATAAGCTTCTAAAATCACTCGTGTACGTCTTTTTATATAGTGAATATTTCGCAGCAATGATGACAATGTGCATTACCGTTTGATAAGGTTAAATGTCCATCATTGCATTCATTTATAATGTATTATATCAGAGTACGGGCAAACCATGAACTTTTCTCCGTCCAGCAATAATATAGACTTTATTTCAAGAAGCCACTGGTTTGACATGTCAATCTTCCACAAGGGCTTCAAACAAAAGAAAACGATTAACAAACAAACTGACAGACACATGTATATTTATATATATATTCTGACTTTGATATTGTGTTTCAATATAATGGCCACGTTCTCAGTTCATCAACACTTACGTTACAATGACATGTAATTAAATGAGCTTACCATTTGTTTTGATATAAATGCAGAATATTTTCATTTGACTGAAAAAGATTGTACGTGATTTAAAATGAGTTAAATGTACCTTTAATCAAATAAAAGATTGAGAACTAAGGCCTTTCTTACTGTCCTTCCCAATACTAGTTGGCTCCCCTCCTATCATCTCTGGGTGAACCAGTTGGAAAGGAATCGTAAACTGAATATACTTTATAATTATAATTACACCAAATAGGTATATCCAATTGAACTAGGAGGAGGAAGAGGAGGAGGAGGAGGAGGAGCAGAAGGAGGAGTTGTTGAATGAGGAGGAGGAAGAGGAGGAGGAGCAGTAATGGAGATGGAGGATGAGGTGGAGGAGGAATAAGAAGAGGAGGAGGAGGAGAAGAAGGAAGATGAAGAAGAGGAGGAGGAGAAGGAGGAGGAGGGGGTTAAAGAGTAAGTTGCTATGTGGCTCCGTGTTTACACTCATATCTTGGTAGTAGAAGTGTATTCATTTTGATGTTTTAGACTATAAAAATTGCATATTCCAGACATGAATATGGTTCCATTATTGATTTGCAAAAATAGTAGGAGATGTCACGCGGATGGTTATTATGACTGTGTGGTAAGACAGTAAGACGACAATGGTTTGCATGTTGAATTTTCAAGCGGACAGCCCAATCACTTACGAGCTGAGCTTAGCAGACAGTGCTTGCGTCCATTGTGATAGGGCAAACTACGTCTAGTCGATTGGAGATGAACATTTTTTAGAAATATATGTTGAATTATGAATGAGGATGACCAGATATTGCTGCAGGGCGGTACGATAAATACATTGACACGTGACACATGTACATTGTATCGTTGGATAGATTCTTTTATAATATCAGAAACCTATATTTCGATTTAACATTAAGTACAATCAGACGACAAGGTTTCTTGATAATGTATCCTTATTTTGCTTCGGATTTCTGTACGGTTGTTATATTTTGGTGTTGATATTCCCATGTCGAATGTTGTCAGCTAAGTTATGGTAAATACGATCAGATGGCTGCTATGCTTAAGAAATTAAACATCTGTACCCGTGTTTTATCGCGGTAATAAAATATGGGTACGAGTTCGGGTGCTTTTTATTAACGCGATAAAACACAGGTACGATGGTTTATTTCGATTCTAACACGACAATTTCTCTCCCATGTGCTGCACTAGTTTTTTTTTGGATAGCGTATGTTGACAGGATGTCGTTTGGTTGACTGTTCCTTGGGATCCCAATAAAATTTCATTTCAGACGCTTATAAAACTAATAGCGTAACAGCGTCTGGATCATTGAGCGATTTCAGATATTTCAATGACGCTCGATTCAACTTTTACAATGACGTTTTTGCGATGCATAACGTTTACCATCATCGGTACCCAGGCTATTCATAACATAATGTATAATGTATGTTATGAATAGCCTGGGTACCGAGGATGAACTTTTACTAGTGCTTTTTGCATCACTGAATACCTTTCAAATGTCTCAATCTTTCAATTGATATAATTCGGTCTTGCAAGCTCTAATTGTAAACTACAGAACCAGCGTCAAAAATAAAGTGTAGCTGTTCTCGGATAGAAACGTCCGAAATACTAAAATATTATTCACACTTTAAAATTCAATCGCATTCATGTTATGTTTGTTTCTGTTTCACATTGACTATACTATTTATGCAAACCATGTTTTAATAAAAAACAAAACAATGTCTAACAAGAGATATAGAACTCATTATAAAATATAGAGTGATTTGGATATCTTCGCTTTTGACAGTATTTTCGTTAAGAACGTTTACACGTGAGGTAAAAGTAGTGCAGTCATATATTAACAAATAAATAAAACAGTTCGTTTCCTTTTTTGTGTATATATATATAATAGGAGACAATCACGGGACCGTTTTAGAATTCGCTGCACACGTAGCTTTTCAGTTGCAGATGCCAACATTCTGTTAAAAACCCCATATCGAACGTTAAATATCACAAACAATATAACTCCTGATAATATAGCCTTTATTTATGGAGGACATTAATTTGACAATATACATGTTCTACGAGTGTCTCAAACGAAAGAGTATAATTAATAAACGTAAACATGAATCACGCTGGGCTCAAAGTTGACACAATCTAGCTAGGAAATGTTGTGTAATGTCCCACTTAAAACCACAGTGGCATCTCCGATAAGCTCCACTCGATCTCCCACAATGGTGACCCCAACATCTCCCCCGCGTCTGGAACACTGCCTGGCTGTAAGAGGAATAACAGAAAAGGGAGTTGATGTCATAATGTGGTTGTCTCATTGAATTGTGTAACTATCTTGAATTACATTAGAGACGTTAGTTGATTTACCTTGCAGCATTAGAGGTGACCATAGTGTTGGAGTAACATAATTATATCATACCAGCATAGGTGCATTGCATGACAAGTATTAGATTCCAGTTCAAAGTCCTTCCTTATATAGTGGGTACCGTTTTACCGAAGCCCCTCCCAAAACCTAAACTTAAGTTCACCTATAAAGTATTGAGTAACATCTAAATACATCAAACACGTGGTCCATTGATGCAATAACTTTTGATCAAGTATTTGTATTCGACATCAAAGTTGCACGAACGCTTTACTGAAATCAAACACACGGTCTTCTAACGCCATCATGCGTATTGTTAGTGTTAGTGTGCGGCATGCCGGAACAGTGTTTGGTAACACAATGGAAATGGAACACAATAGCGCACTTTTCGGTTAGGTCATTGGTGCTTCTCGAGCAGAGGACGTTTGATTCTGTATTACCATAATATTCTTAGGGCTGATAACATTTTCTAATTTCAAGATGTTCATATGTACATATCGTAGTTCCCGTAAGCGCAGGATTCACTCTGGGATTTAATTTTCGTCAGCTGACTAGATTATCATAAATTATGTAAAATGATGAAGAACACTTCATAATCTTATCATTTGAATCATTTTCTGACACGAAATTGACACGCGCTGTATCTTAAACTTTGTAATTTAAATACATACATTTTATTATAGTTTTTAAAATACGAATTGTAGATCAAATTTAACAACTGCTGACGTAAATGTTCTGGTATGACTAAAACTGGTTTGAGTTTCATTGCAAACATGTATGGTAACACAATATGGTTCTAATTAATATACATGTATGCTCAAGGTCTGATGTAGCTGAAATAAGGTTATCGTTACGTATGTAAATAACTGAAACGGGTTGTCATCGTATCTAGTACAGTACTCGACAAAACTCCCTCAATGTTACCAGCCATACACGTGCTTTGTAAGACCTTATTCTTCCGTGATCCTATTCTTCACACCTGTGAAGTATAGGATCTCAGTTGTCACACGTTTCGAGCATATATGTCACAGCTCTTGGGAAATTTGTGATCGAAGCCGGTTTTTTTTATATACCATGAAATCACATTCTTCACAGGTCAAAAAGTGCATGATATTTTTAACAAAAAAGAATGTTTTACAAATGAATCATATTTGTCACAGATTTCTACGACGCGGGCGTTCACAAAATACGTCCCCTTTTTCAAACGGGCGTTCAGACATATGTTCTTTTCCAATAACACTTTAAACTCAATTAAGCCGTGTAGTGATTATGTCCCTTTAATATTGTTATTGTTATTCCCTTTGTGATTCTATTTTTTATAGATTTTTTATTATTAAAACTTTATTATCAACTTTATCAACAGGTAAAGTCATCGACAAAATCTGTGAAGAATATGATTCTCTTGTTAACCACCATTTTGGTCAATCATTTATGTCACAGCTTACAACGGTGAAGAATATGATCTGGGAAGAATAATGCTCTACAGTGCTTTACGCTAGGGTTGATCGCATCGCTAATGTTAGAACGTTAAAGGTATATGCGTGCTCATAATCAGTTTTGAAATTGAAAATAATAGGTTCAACATATATAAAGCATTTTGAAGTAAAGTTGAGATTGATAACCACTCAGTAAATACAACGTTATGTCTACAAAAAGCGACAGTAAATGTACACAAATGTCGCAATGTCACAATGTTTTATAACATCTCTTTTAGCTAGAGGATGTCTTTAAGCATTGCTGACAATATCATAACTCTTTTATCTTGTCTGACCTTACATAATCTGGCATATATACGTACATTTGTCTGATTAAAACAAAATGCTAATCTGGCCTAAGCCCCTAAGTGTTGTTGTAGTCTCATTTATTTCAGTTCGATTGTGAAGTGACTTTAGTCATGCTCCAATCAGTTCCTGGAACTAAGCAGTACTAGGCAATGAGGTTAAAGTTTCATGCACAATGAAATAATGGGAGCGTTTGATATGGCTCGAACTCACGTATAGCTTGCATGTAATGATATAGATGTGGAACATTTCACTTAAAGCATGATGATGACCATGATAGTAAAAATGCAACATTCAACTATGGTCACCTATTCACAGCCGTGACCTTGATGCCTCACCTTTAAAGCTGTCCTTGCCAAGTTCTTTCCTCCAGTAGTCAGCTAGCACTGTGTGAGCCGATCCTAACACATAAAATGATAAAAGTAGCATACACATATCTCTAACAATACATCTATATAGTTTGACGAAGACGTACACATCATTGTCAACACAAACACAAACAAAGCAATAGCAGTATGGCTCTTCGAACTGCTCGGGTAAAATATATTGGGGCCAGATAGTGACCTTGGTCTTCAAATGAAAATCAAAGCTACAGTAAATCAAAGCTATAGTAAATCAAAGCTACAGTAAATCAAAGCTACAGTAAATCAAAGCTATAGTAAATCAAAGCTACAGTAAATCAAAGCTACAGTAAATCAAAGCTACAGTAAATCAAAGCTACAATAAATCAAAGCATATGAAACCCATTGTAGGGAAAATTATTGATAAAAAGCACCAACTCTCCAGGAAAACCAATTGTAACACTGTACATGAACATTTTTAGATGGACAGATGAGGTTTCCCAATGGTATTATGGTCATGTAAACAACAACTAGAATCCAGTAACATTTCTATCACTGACCCTCACAATGTATCAACATAGCAAACTGGGGACATTTGTTGACCTTTATATTATATTAAACTACAACCTTAAAAAAGCATTACAGTGTTTGTTATGTCAATATAGATGTTTAACAATAATGATAAAGACTTTATTTAACGAGGATACCAACCTGCAGTAAGGACACCAACATTACAGAACAATTATAATAATAAAAAACGAGTATTAGAAGACAATGCTCGATGTACTGATAACACATATTGACGACAGTATGCCTTAATATGTGTGTAGTATTTTGGTTGATATGATAGTTTTAACGATAGTTAAACTATAGCGCACCTATTCTAGGACAAGAGCGAACTGATCATTGAAGAGAAATGTTATGGAATATCACAAATGTATCACATCATACATGTCCCCCGTTCTATTCTCGATATCATCCATAGAATTGCAAGTGCAAACATGTCAATTTCACTTATTTGTTATCATATTAAAGCCGTGTCTGTCGCCGCAACAGATTTCACGTAATCCGTCGTTAAAGAGCTCGGTAGTTTCCGCCTGTTTCCGTCAAAATTCATAAGCGAATCAAAATCAATGTAAATTCATAGAAATATCTGAACGAAAAGTAACAATGATTCTGAATAGTTCGCGATAAATGTCGAATAGACTATATCATTAGCTACCTTATGAGATTTAAAATACCCGGATTAATATCAGTCTAAATGGCTTTCGTAACGGGATTATTTATGCTAGTAATAATTTGTCTAGACAATAACCGCGATGTAATACCTAAAAAAATAATTGATTTCTATTTTTAGTATAATTAGTAAATTTAATATCGAACTGTCACGCTCGTCTTTTCAAATGAAACGGAAATACTATTGTTAGTAGAAGATGGATCAAGAAAATAAATGAATCAGTCAAATTATGTTCAAATTAGCTTTTCGGTCGTTCATTTTTTTCGTAGAAATTCTTAAATAGGAAACTGTACAAAATACTCATAAAGACCAACAACATGAAATTCGATAAAAAAAATCGGTCGGAGTTGATTGGCATGGATTTTTTTCTTCAGGTGTTGAGTGTGTATTAAACATATGATGTATGTATAGAACAGGAACATTAGCATAGCGCTCTTGAATACATTACACAGACACACGGAGTTCAGAATGGGGCAGCTCGTTAGGTTTATGACACTATGTTACAAGCATGTACACATGTAAAGCCTATTATGGAATGCAGCAGACTGTGTGACTGATATTTCTTCAATTCCTGGGTGGCGTTTAAATAATCATAAGTATACTAAATGTACTAAACTATGGAATAATGTTCTACTATTAGTCAATATATCTAACCTGGGCTAGATATTGTAATCAAGGATTTACCCTCAGTGTTAATCGTAATAATTACTGACTAAGTGTTAAATGATTCACTGTGTTGTTCTTACAATTACAACTGATGTGTATGTAGATTTATATGTAAACTCTATACATTTATTCTATTTTGAATATTACCGATAACATTGTCTGAAATATGTATTCTTGTGCAAGAACTATTTTGGATCAAACTGAAGCCGAATTAAATGATTATGAAATCGGGCCCAGGTGAGATATCAGTCGTAGGAGCTTTAATGAGACGGCCTCCTGATAATTATTTCCAAACTATCACAGCCAAGCAAGTCCATTGGAGGTTGTACAACTATTCTATCGATCTCCTAAACAGAGCTGTCATTCCATGCAGGTCATCAAAATAAAGACTGCAAGGACCGACAACTCTGTATGTGAGATAACAATAATGTTTGTTGTGGGGGAGCAAATTGTACTGTCATTTTTGATGGATCGTACCGTTCATCTAACGCACCAAAAATGTGCCCAGCAGAGGGACAACTTCGGGAGACTATTATGGAGTGCTCTCTTGTAGAAATTAAATATTCATATCCCAACAGAACCTTTGCTTTTAGTATTTAGGTAGTGTTAATATCCCTACTCAAGTAATTGACAATGATATCTGTCCTGTACGTGTTGGGTTAGTACGTGGAGTTTTATGGGACGGCAAGTTATACGACTCCTTGAGGCAGGGGGTAGATTCTGTTAAAATGTCTCTCTTGCAAACATTTGGTATTCGACGTTTTCTCATGCCACTATTATCTAAAGTAGATCGCCCCAGCTACAATCCACATGACATCCGCTTATGTCAAATGTCCGGTTTTGTCAAATTAATGTTTCATGTTCCGAATTTCGCTCTATTTTCATCTTAATTTTTCAGATTTGAATGTTTCACAGCAGCTGAATTCACTATTAAGACCATCCCGTTATTAATACCACTTTTGCTTGGAACAAATGGTGGTCTCAATAGCGGATTTTTACTTTACTGTATATACACTCATAAGGCACATGCTAACTATTTGAACATCATGTTTTATTCATGGTTGTTTTAATTTATTTGTAGAACATCGCGATTTGAACAAACCAAATTCAGTCACATTTTACTACTGAAAAGCTCCCAGAAATCACCACAGGAACCCCAAACATGATAACTAAGCGTTATCATTTTCTTAATAGTTTGGCACCGTTCATGTTTAATCTCAAACTGCATGTACAGTTATATGTTGGGTTGATACATGCTTATTTGACTGGGTGCCTTAACGTCAAGTTCGTTGAATATATATACGCACTTTCGGAGGGATGTCTCCGCAAGCCTGAATATGTAGCCTTTCCTTAATGTTTGTACTTGTTCATCCTCTCCTCTGTATTTCCACGCTAACACACCAAAACACATCATTTGTTAGCGATTCACGGCTTTTAACGGTTCCATCAATTATTCATTCTGTTTTGTTTGCGCCGGGAGTAAAACGCCACTTTCAACCATCACTTTCTGTTATGTAACACCGGTAGGGTTCCACAAAAGCAAATATCAAAGCTCTATGGTTACAGTGTTAACTGGTGTGTGCTTTCAGCTTCACACTGTGGTCAGCGAAATACGGTGTGATAGGTCTGGAATAGTATCTCATATCATCCAATACAAAAGGAATTGCATCGAATTAAAAAAGAGAACTGTATAGAGTAGCAGCCTTGGTTAAAATTCATAACACTATTCTTTGTTTTCATTCTTTTCGTACAACGTACATCAGTATATATCTTACCTAATGTTGCTTTGTAATGGATTGCACAATGATAAAATTAACAGTAGAACATAAGGGTCAGAAAGCATAGCTGACAACATTATATTCTGTATACGGACACTAGACGTATAAACTAGTTGTGAAAGGGCGTTGGGTTGGAGACCTTATCAGAAATGCATAGTGTTTGAATGCGTTTACCCAATTGCCGAAATATGAAAAGAAAAGTACACGAGTAACCATTTAAACAGTGTCAATAGGTCAAGGACACTGGCCTCTGAACATCAGATTGGAAGACAACCTATGACAGTCATGGCTTTGTCTGGTTTATACAATCAAGGTTCCGAAATACTTACAGTAATACAATGGTGTAGCATCTCCTACATCATAAAGATGACTTACTGATCTATGTGGAGTGTAAAACGGGATTAACTTATTCGCTTTGGACCAAACAAAACGGCTCGCTTTGGACCAAACAAAACGGCTCGCTTTGGACCAAACAAAACGGCTATGTAGAAATATCGCCAAACATGGATGATAGTCAGTTTTGCTATTGTTTACAATACGGTTTACAATACGGTTTACAATACGGTTTACAATACGGTTTACAATACGGTTTACAATACGGTTTACAATATGGTTTACAATAACAAGTGCACATTAGCCGATATATGTTCCTAGTAGATTAATAACAGAAAGCAAACAACGACACTTTCGACAGTGACCACGATCAACCTCTACACCTCTCTTGCACCTCAGACATTCCTTTAACAAGGTCATAAAGACTAGTGTACAGTTCCATATATAGTGTATGTTAAATGTCGATTAGGAATAGTTCGTAAGTTTTCCATGACAATGCAATCCTCGATTTTGAAATATCAGTACGTATACGATGTATCGCAGGAGGTATCCAAATAAAAATATCACTCAGAAAATTAACACATACAGTTTTGTTTGTGTAGCTTTCTTAGTACAATTGTAGAAAAGGTCGACACAACTACAATGGTACATTGGAAAGTTAATATAACGACACAATAGTTCCAAAGGCGTGTGTTCAACCAATTTTCTTCCATCGACTATGACGTTGAAATGATTAAGGCAAGTTTACAAAAAATACCGAGTCTACTATTTTCCATTTATAAACATAAACTAAAAGGAAAGTTTCATTCGAAACATGCGTCTAAATACAGGACCGGTCCAGGAGGCCGTTCGGTCAAGTGTGTACAAACTTGCTAGAAACCAAATAATAATTACGATGTAATATGCTGTTCGGACAAATCGTGTACTTCAACAACCTTTTACAATCGATTTAGAATAGGGCGGCAGTTTAGACCGGACCGCAGCAAAATAAATCGTATGGTGAATTTGTCCAAACTGTTTCACCAGTAACCAGCGTATCTCGAAAGAATGTGACATTTGTAGCATAAATTTATAAACAATTAATAACTCATCACATATAGGTAAGTCGCAGCATTAATAACCTTACAGAAAACAAAAATAAACAATGATTCTTAGAAACTAATATAGATAAAAAATCCGGGAAAAACTCTTACAAAGCACAACCATTTTAAGCATGGAATTTTTCTATGATGCCATACTTACACAGCATAAAGCATAACATTGGGAAAACAAAATGGCTCCAACCTGTTACTGGGTCTTCAGGGATTCCGTTCCAGGGCGCGAAATATCGTGAGAGGAAGTGGTAGCCTGTGTCCCCGCCCGGCCCACGCATAGTTATGATGACCCCGAACACTTTACCACTTTTGTCGCTGTCATGAAGCGCCGTAATGTTGGGGGAAATGCTCTCAAACGTCTCCCTGTTATATAAATGAAGAAAATAAAGTTGATTGTGTCCGCTTGCCTCATGTTTTATTTTGATTGTTATTGTTATTAGTGTAATGTTTATGTTTTAATTATGATAACTATAATAACTATAATAATTATTATTATTATCTTGTATTGGCAAAATGGAAATAAACGCTGTGGGAACATACTCAAAGACAAAAGAAAAAGTACGCTATAAGTTAAGTATCAACCTTAAAAAGTGCGTTTCATTCTGATTCATAACACCAATACTCTTTCTGTGGCTAACAAATTGTAATTGCTTATACAATAACCCGAAAACAAATTTTTAAAAGACAAGTCTAAGTTTGGCTTTTTACAGGATAATGTAATTGGTTTCGGTCCATATTTAATTAAAGATGGTACAATCGTGTAACGAGTCTTCTCATGCAACTACATTAGATAGTACAATAGTGTAACGAGTCTTCTCATGCAACTACATTATATAGTACAATAGTGTAACGAGTCCTCTCATGCAACTACATTAGATGGTACAATAGTTTAACGAGTCTTCTCATGCAACTACATTATATAGTACAATAGTGTAACGAGTCTTCTCATGCAACTACATTAGATGGTACAATAGTGTAAC
>ENA-OREC01001340-OREC01001340.1-marine-metagenome-genome-assembly--contig:-NODE-1340-length-12295-cov-12.629890_pt1 | contig 12295 bp, 6 predicted proteins | sample MGYA00248626_ERZ508543 | MGnify/ENA primary metagenome ERZ508543 (study PRJEB26211, sample SAMN05518279) | marine metagenome | isolation source: Puget Sound, Washington, USA | host: Bankia setacea... | reverse complement strand
TGTGTTCATATAAATCTAAATACACTTTAATATACAGTTTAGTATTTGTTAGCCTATTTCAAAGTCCAAAAGTGGTTTCTTGTAGTACTTTAAACTGTATAGACTAAATATTATATTAAACATTTTCTACGACCAAACTTTTAGGCTGTGTCCAAATGGAATGGAGACTTGACAAAAACAGTTCTTAATTACTCAAATATCAAGTGAAAAAAGTTCAATAAAGAGAAAGGGTTTCAAACTAGAACAATGAACAAGAGAATAAAACTCACTAAATAGAGCCATATTGAATGCAGAGAAACAGATAAGCTTTTTTTTGTTTAATCCAGACTTTTTGTATTTTTTGTAACGTTCCCCAAATATTTTGAGTACAAAAAATGGGCTTTTGATGGGAAAAAATTCGCCCCTAAAAGCGTCTTATCTGTTTCCCTACTGAGTGATTACATGTACAACTCTGAAAAGGAGGAACTATGAAAAATCACTCGAAGAAGAAAAAAGAAACAACAAATCATTGAATTTTTTTAAACTAGACAACAGATACTTAAATACGGCTTTAAAACACTGAACAAACTGGTACACAGAAACATTGCAACAAGATAATCATGGTCGGAACTCTCTTTGTTACTTAGGAAACAGATGTGCGTACCTTTGTTTACATGTAAATTATCTAACCATTTCAGATACCTCACAAATGGTGCCACCTACATTTCTGATGAAAAACCTTTACACAATTTGGTTGTTGTTTTTTCACAAAAATTATAAAATCGCCTACAGTGAAGAGAGTATTTACTTTGCCTACCATTTACGCATGTATTTGAAAGTATGTTAACCAAGATATCTTTCTACATTTTAAAAAATCGCAAAACTATTTCCCCTGAACAAAGTACACATGTTTCACAAAAAGCTTTTATCTTCCAACAATACAGCTGATACAATAAAAAGGACAAAAGAAACATCAAGCAGTCAATCATAACTTTGGTTGTCGTAACTACATTGTGTATATAGTTCCAACCAAAGAATGCAACGGTTAACAAGTATTATTGCTTTTAAGGTACATACAAACAGGAATAAAATACCCAGTGGAAGTATAGTTGTTGGTTTTTGGAGAGACTCATTGGTATCTATACACATATCAAAACCTCCTTGTCAAATACACAGTTCTAACACCTTTACTAAATGCTCGTATATCATCAGTATATACATATTTCAAAGATAGCACTGTTGCCTATGTTGATTTTCCCTCCAAAAAAAAATATTTATTCTTCACAATGGCATTTGGTGGGTTCGTATAAAAAGTTGGCGCCTGTTTTGTGTATACTGCTCCCCCAAGCATGAACTAATGTAGCAAACAATTTTTCAGTTTGTCTATCATATTCGTTCTAGGACATGACTGGAGCGTTATTTTTGAGGACAATTAACAAACAGTAAGTGTTAAAATAATTCAAACACAGGACACCGTAAATGTTAACACCCAAGATTTACTTGAAAAATATGCAAGGGAAAAAAAGTCCAACTAAGAATAAACATCTAAGAGTTATTGCATAGACATTATAGACACTGATGTATTTGTAAATGTATTATAACAGTTTAAAAGACTATATAAAAATCATGGGACTAGTTATCTCTGCTTCACAGGTATTACAAACATTTTATATAAAAACTTTTCGCTCCTAATTTGAAAAGGAGAAGACGTTTATTAAATTTGGTGAACATTTTTTTAACCCAAAATGACGTTTCCAAAAATCGACCCTGAAATAATGGTGTACAGAAGTTTTGTTTAAATATAAAACATACATTAGTGGAAGGCAGTGCGATTAAAATACACACAGTCAGAATTTAACAGGTGAACAGCATATACTTGTTTTGGTGTACAAAAAGCAAGATATTAAAAATGTTTAAACAATTTTCGTGGATTAAGTTATTAAGGAAGGATAAAAGATACAAACTACATAGTTCAAAGTTACAACGACAGTACTTTGCCACTTGGTGACATTGTGAAGTAATAAAATCGTGCCCTAGACAATTCTTCTGTTCAGGAAAAATGATGGTACATCTTATTTGGTTGCCTTGGAAACATTCTATTAATAAGTAGATGAATGCAAAGTTTAACTAAATCTTCACATGTCATCACTATGAATGTTTCCTGTTAAAAAAACGAATCTAGAAAGTGTACCAACAAATATTGCATAATTGTTCAACATTTTTTATCAACAGAGACATGTTCAATATGAGTATTCAAGGTGATTCTCTACAGCTAATCATGGGTCTTGAATGTTTGTTTTGCGATTTTATTTTGGCGTAATTAGATGGTAGATATGGGGAAGAGGAGTTTATGTTGCCATGGAGATATTTGATAAACATTATACATGCACTCCAAAGTCACGTATTTTCAGAAAGACCATTAACAAGCTTATAGCATTAAGTTTTAAAGAATATTTACATCTCTTGTTTAAATATATATTAACTATTTATATATTTGCATATTTATTTTGGAAATTCATTAGCTTACCAATATTACTTTTATTCTCACACTTTTGTCATAAAATATAGGGTATGCATTGAATATATTATCAACATGCAGTATAACAGCCTAACAATAGTCAACTAAATCCTTTCCCCGAGATTTGCCAAGACAACAGTCAAACCTGCTTTAAGTGGCCGCGGACAGAAGGTAATTGTTCAACACAGTTCAATATATGCTGACAATAGTGGGAGATAAATGCAACAACTTTTCCCAGCCCAACTTTTATCAGAAGGTAGATAGTTTAGTATAGCTTTACACCCTGAATGCGGACACTTGGAAGATCTGATCCTGAAAGAGGTGACTGCTTAGTACAGGGTACCACTAAAGCAGGTTTCACTGTACATTGCCTGTATAATAGTTTGACATATAAGATCTAAAAGATGCTCGGAATGTTGGAGTACAATGAGAGATTAAGTTGTTATGCCGTATAACATGCTTCCTAAGGTTTCAAGCTCCTTAAATGGAAAGTGAAGAGTGGGAATTCAAAACAGGGTACTGTCCAACAAGGACCAAGAAGTAAATAACATTCACAGATCTACTAACAAACACACGTTTACAGGTTTTATATACTTGTAAAAAAAACGTCAGTATCAAAATTGGTATCTCTTTTTACAAATGGAAGAACGTTGTTGTTTTTTGTGTCTCTCTCCAATATAGTATTTAACTACTACACGATTTGTATAAAACAATAAGCAATAAATGCATCTAAAAACTATGATTTCACCATAAAACTTTGGCATAAATGTTAGATACAGATGTATTTCAGCAGTTATGAATAGTTCTCTTCAATATTACACTACATCACTTTGGTAGCTATGTGAGAGATGAACGTTGGGAAATAATGAACTGTTTTTATTGGCAGGGACTTTTTTAAGTAGTAAACATACGGACCAATTTCCACCCCAAGAAAGCCCGCTTTGAATTTGCCACTACCATGGTGCTGCAGCCATGTTTCAATAGTTTCTGACAAGATCACGAAAAGAAATAATCCTCATCAGCCTAAATAAAACGATTAACAGTCATTTAGACTACAAACAACAAAAACACATATACTTATTGCTTAATAAATTATTACAAAGAAAACAAAGTTACTCTATCAACCAACCAGGGATGGTATTAATAGTTGTAGGAATGAATGTCATGAGCAAAGTAGTTGAAGATTGTAAAAAACAGTAGACGGGTTTTGTGAGACGCATTTTGAAAAAAGAAACAAATCATGGGGCAATTTAAGGGTTCTCGCTCTTTTACAGAATGGAACATTTACTGACCATGTGACTTGTCTGTTATTGTCAGTTTGCATTTTTTTTTATTGTAATATTTCTTGTCTTGAATCGAGTGGTATGCAGTATGTACCAAATGGGATTGTTTAACATTACTTTGAACATTAACTCGATGTTATCACCAAAACTGAATGAATGACCATTTCTTTAGAGGGTATTGTATTATATTGATTTTATGATTTTGTCAATATGTTAGGTACTATGGAATTATGATGCGATTGCCCTAAATACATCATGCAACGTAAACTGAGAACTAAAATCGAAGGTTAAGAAACACTACTTCACAGTAATTAAGAATAAAAACCAAGGAACGCAAATAAAACATACCATACATTTTTTTTTTGAACAGAAGACAACAAAAGTTATGATTGAAGGAGTTATAATATAAAGTAATAATACCAAATCAAAATTGACATGTGTCAGAGAAAAATGAGGCTTTTATAAACATAATCACAACACTGAAAGCAATACAAACAATAAAAGAACATAAAAAGTAAAACTAATAATAAGGTTGTTTAAGGTTTTTGAACACAATAAAAAGTGAGACAGATTTTGTTTGGTGTATAACACATGCTGGTCAAGTTTCAGGTAAAAACACAGGTAAAAAGGGACAATACCATGGTGAACAAATAAAACACAAACTATGTCTACAGCTATATAGACAGTCAATAAACTGGCCATCATATTGCTAAACTGTTCTATGCACACATTACTGGTTATTCAAACTCTATTTATCTGATTGCTTCCTCATAAAAGCTTTTAAAATTGCATGAAACCTTACCAGTGGACATTTCAAAGGGCATTAACTTTGGTTGTCAACGTTTTGGACCAGATATCGAGAAAATACAGAGAATTATCCCCATTTCCCTGACAAATGGAATAAACTTTGTGCCAGACGTTTGCATGGAACAATTTTCTAAAAATCATTGATTCGATCTATTCTTCTGGAACAAATTAGCCCTCTTGTTTCTATGACAACTGATGGGAAAACCCCGGCGAGAACAGTTTGTGTGAAAAAATTCTCCTGTAACGAGTTTATACAAGCTTTGAATTAACAATCAATATTGGCCATTTATACATTCAGGATTTCAGCTTCTAAAAACAATACAGCTAAATTACTCAAAGGGCTATTATTGTTAACTATCAATATGTTTATAAAAGAACAAATTAGCAAAATCGATTCTGAACACATAATTGCTGCTAAACGATAAACTAACAGTGAGTGGCAATTTCACAAATCAACAGTTGGTGCATGAAATGATTTATAAGGGTTTAATCAATGTCTCTTTATGTTGGCAGACCGTGAATAGATTTCCGAGATCGACTTTAGCAGTAAGATCACAACTGAAAAACAACACCCATCGTTCCTTGTTGGTATATGCTGCGTGTACAATCCTTTATAGAGTCAAAACTGCCACCAGAGAATACAACAAATATAAATATGGTTACTTAGAACAGGTTAAAATTGGGTTTGATATGAAGACAATGGTAAAGTAGTACATCCCACAACTAAAGGAATAAATTATATAAGTAATTCAAACAACTAACATACCTAAATATATATAGACAACTAAAGCCTCACAAAGCAAGTATAATTATATACAAAAAATGGGACTCACTTGAAAAATCAAATTTACAATTCATACTGAAGTCTAATTAAATTATATAAGATTAAGGAAAAAAAGTTCAAAACTTGAAAATAAATCAAATACAGCTGAGTAGGATTTTTCAATTTCTTGTTTTTTTTCTACAAATGTTCTCTACAATGGGTTTTAGAAACCGTTATACTCCATTGTACAAAATTTAATAACATTTATTACATAAAGTAACATGATTTTTTTTTAACAATTACATATTTTTGGTTGTTCAACAGCTTCTGTTTACAAGTTAATATATTAATTAAATATCTATGATTCTATGTTCTGATAACGTTCTAGCCATATACTACTCCATACAGTTTTATGATGTAACAAAAATCGAGCACAAAAAATTGTAACATGATGAAAGATTATGTCCGTCTATCCTGAGCAAAAATGTCTAAAAAATTCAAAATATACAGATACATGTATCTCTCTGATACTGAAATAACATCAGCTGTATGGAATACTACATAGCTGGACACAACAGAACCATACACCAGAGATTGGATTTCTGGCCATAAAACATCCAACAACAAATAACTCTATTTAAAAACAGCACATTTTCTTGAAAAAAAGAAAAGCTTCAAGCAACTCTTATAGTTTTAAATATTTTGGTTGCTAGGGAGACACTGACTTTGATTCCGAGCTGGTTTCCTGCTTTTATTGCACAGTAGATGATTGAGATTCAATGAGAACATAGGAACAGGTAGAGTGCTAGAAGCTCACCCTGGTCTCCCTATATACAACACAACATCTCAGTAGTCATGATGTTAGAAATCTTGAGTATAAAAATGACTAGAAGCTACCAGCAGAGGTACATAAAGCTGCAAATGTCTCCCTAGCAAATCCATCTTCCACAACAAATTAACTAGACTGGCAAACTCAAGTCAGAGACTATAAAAAGGTTGACTGTTTCATTTTGCAGTGTCAACACAAGACATTATTATTATGACTTATAGAAAGGATTTCTTTAGATCTTCCTTCAAAAAAATGACTGTTAACATCGATTACTTTCTAGACAATTTTCATCTTGTTGGTTTTGAATGAAACTTGAAGAACACGGTTGCCCAGAGCGAACCCATTTAGACTCTGTATAGCCATGAGGGCTTCGTCATAGTTGGTCATGGTGACGAACCCAAAGCCCTTACATTTCTGTGTCTGGAAGTCTCTTATTACTTTCACACTTTGTACCGCCCCAAATGGACCAAACAACTGCCACAAGACGTTTTCCTCGGTCTCCGGTGCAAGGTTGTAGACAAATATACACCAACCAGCTCCAGTTATTGTATTATTAGGGGTCGTCGCCGCAGATGGTAGAATCGTGTTGGAGCCGAGTAAACTGCTCTCTAGTGGGGAATATCTGAAACGACAAAAAGCAGGAATTTGTAGAAAGCTTACAATAAAAGAATTATGGATTATGCGTCCGACTCCTAGCCAAAAACAACATAAAACAGTTTCAGCCGATGAAGGAAGAACTGATTCATCTTCTACGCCATATTGATGCACTTAGATCATATTGGCTCTTAGATAGCATAGTTGGTACACATAACAGTAGATGTTCATTGACAAAACAATGAAACCACAATAAAATCTTACATGCCGTTTTTATGTCCCAACAACAAAGGTCCTCAGAACAGAATTTATCACTTTTGGAGTGATTTTCGCCTGTGCCAACTCTTTTTGCATTGTGTTCTCAAGTGTGTATGTGCAACACTGTGTTTCACAGCCACCACATATGCATGTATAATTGAGGCCATTAAGTTTTGCACAAGCATTACTAATACTATGCTATTTTAAGCATTCATAAAGTTAAAGTACTCAGATAAAGGTGTTACTTTTAATTGCAGAAATATTCCTGCGAAGAGGCAAAAACATAACAATATTACCAGTAAAGTACAAGTTGAACGCTTGAAAGATAGCAAAGTAATAATTACACTTTCATTATAGCATTTACAGGCTCAAATTATAGACTTAATGATTGGTTCCACTTATAACAGAGTATGATAGCTAATCAGATTACGGCAGCAAATGTGTGTAAAGGTTTTCATCTCAAGAACAATAATACATGTTATATCAAACTCTGAGTACCAAACAATCACCTTTGAACATCCATTAAACCTTCAAGCACTCAAACCTTTTGACCAATTAAGACGGATAAAGAAATAGATGAAAAACTAAGCCTTCAAGCATAAGTGCTGATAACGAAAAAAGTTACATTCTACGGGTTTCCATGGTTACAGAAAGTATAATCAAGAAAAACTTGATTCTTGCAGATACTTGGGAGAAGAACAATTACTGTATTACAGCTTTTAAAGATATAGTTATGTTTCACAAGAAATCTTATCATTACTGCCAACAGAAAGTATCACCAAGCAACAATAAAAATGGACTGGTGGCAAATCATTCTTTCTCAGCATATACTTTACTACAAAGAGTTATCATTGGGTTACTACAGTAGAGTGAAGATTGCCAGAAGAGCACCAACCACATTATTTTACTATATACTCCAGTCAATGGTAAACTATGGGTATCAAAAAGGACCATCCATCTGTGTGTTTTTCTGTCTCTCTCTGTCTCTGTGCCTGCCTGTCTTGTCTCAACATTTCTTTACATGTTATTTGCTTCTTTTAATAATCAACAGCATTGGGTTATTGCGGTCTTTAAATTATGGATGGTCAAAGATCAATAAGCAAACACATTAACTGCACCTTGTTCTATAACTGTATATGTTCTTTCAACATTGATGTTTTACATGTACAAACAGCAGGACTGGCTTTCCTATTTAGTTGTCAATAGTTTACATACATTTTCCATCTATTTGTCTGGGAGGAGGAAAGTTTTCTGTCACTAAAAGCTCTTCCCTCCTTAGTATTTGACACCAGACACATTAGCTTCAGTTAAGAGTGGGGTCTTGTTCACAGACTTTTGTCACAGCCCATCAATGGTGGAAAGTGGTTTGGTAAATATACACGGTAAATATACAAGGGCTGTGTTTAGAGTGGAAATATCACCTCATGTTGTTCAAAGAAGTATATTGGACATGGGCAGTGAAACACAATAGACACCAATTTAAAGTTAACATTTTATCTAGAAATACAGCTACAACAGTACACAAGAGTAGCTACTGCATTTTGTCATTTTTTTAGAAACTTGAATTGAGGTATGTGACAATGGACTGTTGAAATATGTCACCGAGACATGGATGCTATAATCCCCAACAAGACACCCTTCGCTTACTATCGCACCACAAACAGACTATGATATTCCGGCTAAGAACAGGCCACTGGAGACTGCACAGCCACATGAAAAAGATTGGCATTGAAAAGTCAGCCCTTTGCCCCTGCGGACTGGAAGTACAAACCACCGCCCATGTCTCCACAAAAGAGAAAGCACCTGGTCAACAGAAAGTTCCCTAGGAAACAAACTCCATATAACAGCCACCGATCTACGCCTGACGGACTACACATATAACATCGAACGCTGAAGAAGAAGTCACCGAGGTTTCGCCAAACTGTCTTACTAAATTGAGTTGAGTTGAGATAAAAACAAAATAAATGTACTTCTCACTATGTTAAAAAACACACTTTAGATTGTATACTAATTAAAATTTCTTCCAGTCAACCATTTAAAGGCAGTGTATGATCATGTGCATACATAGGTAAAAGTAGTCCTTAAATTGTCAGGTCATAATATAGCATGTTACAAATCTGCAAATATAATTAAGACAAATTCAACCACCCAGTAAGAGTAAGTGTGTTTGTGATTTTAATTGACAGAACATGACTTCTTTTCTAGATTTTGTTCATTTATCTAACTGTTGATCAAGAAAAAACAACATCATTACAAGATCGATATTGTATAGGAAGCGACTGTAGAAATAATTCTTGATACTCCCAGACATTATCTGCATCTCAAACATGTTAACTACACAATTTTATTGCAAAACGTAATTGCTTTGACCCGATCTGCAGGGTAGCAATTTTGTGGAATTATTTCGCTGTTATTTGCCATTATAAGGAGCCATTCTTCGTGAAGAAACAAGAAATTATAAAACAAACAATGAATACCGCCCATTACACTTTGGGACAAACTCTTCTAAAGGCTGATCGACTAATAGGCTTTCCTGGAATCCATAATTGGCTGCATTGTTCTGAGCAAATCACAGCGCCAAAAAGAGACATGTGCACCCATAAACTTTCTCTGTGCTTCCAACCTCAGACATGCCGTAACTGTTATTACTCTTGAATGTTAGACATTGATTTCGTGTCAAACTTTACAAACGCTTGCATGCGAAACTGCAGTAACATTCACATTGACAAAACCTGCTGTGGTAAATTTTATCAGACGCTCTCTTTAATTATAGCTGATAACATGGAAGTTTGTACAGAAAACGTTGCATGGCTTTTAGTAAACTCCGAGCCTTGAAGCATCTGTATTTCAAATATCATGTTCAGCCCACCAAAACATCATTTCAACAGCAGCAAAATTTAATCTCAAATGCTAGTTTTTTTCACAGATGGAAGATGAAAACATGAAGGTAAAAAGCTAAAGCAATCTAAACCTGTCTAACATAAAACGTCATATAGAATATTTCCGCATAAGTTGTCTAAAACTGTACTTGTCTTTTCTAACATTTGATATCTGTGGAATAATTTAGTTGAGAGATAGTGAGATGTTTCCCCCCTCCTACACCATCATTATCTTACTCTTGGATCCTTACATGATATACAGTTCTCAAGCCTTCTATCTCTTAGCTAAGATTTTCATTTCAGAATTCTGACTTATCACTGTTCTGGAAGTTTTTTTTAATGTTCTGCCTATTAAAATAGAGAATACAGTTTCATAAACCATTTTAGACTCGAGTTTTAAAACATTTACTGATTTCCACATTATTGTATAGAAACAATGTTAGTTTAGAATTATTTTCATTGATTTTACATGTCAGTGTGTTACGTTAACTTGTCTGGACTCTTTACTATGCTGACTTCATCACTACTACACTGATTAAAAAAACCTTGTAAATGAGAACTTTCCAAACTCTGCAGGGTAAATGAACACAGTCATCCTTTTAGTTGAGAATTTCTGGCTTGACAATGCTTTTAAGCCAAGTATATTAAACATAACAGAGCAACTCAGGTATGTAAAAGTATTGTAGTTTTTCAGTGTTATTTGAAAGCAATCCATTTCTCTATAAATATACTGCATATACTCAAACAAGAAAGGTACGTCTAAAAACTCCACAACTACCAAATATTACAGACTGGGATAAGAAAAAAAGCAATAAAAAAAATGGCCGATAAGCAATATGAAGAAAAAAATAATATACAAGTAAATAACTTCCATGTCTGTAATATTTTCCTTGATTTTCTATGATTTGATGGATTAGTAGGAGATAGACAGTTTTATGTCTCCCTGCAAAATGTTTCTATATGCTGCAGCTAGACTGTGAATTGTCAACTTCAAAATGACCAAACTATATAACTAAACAAGGCATATATAGCACAGTTTTGCGGTGAGTCGATGTTTTAGTAGACTGACTCTAGTTTTATTCACTCTCTTGATCTAGATGTAATTGTGAGATGATGTAGTGGGCTTTCTGTCTTTGTGGTTGATGTTTTACCAGTTGGAAAAGACAAGGAAGGGCAGACAGAAAGTGTAGGCATGTTATAACATGTGCTTGATTTATTCTTTATAACATGTGCTTGATTTATTCTAAGTATGTCAACTTTTCATTGTGATATTTCTATCATCAGTGCTCACTTCATTATTCATAATCATTTGCCCAATCATATGCACAAACTTATAATTACACACATCAGTGGTCTGGTAAATAAATCAAATAATTACACGGCATATTGTTCAACTGAATCCACGGTAACTACCCTGGAAGTTGTGTTGAGTAAAGTTAAAAATCCTTCATCAGACTTTAAATGCTGTGGCCTACTTCAATAGAAAGTGCTCTTAATCAATTTGACATATCCAAAATAAATATTGGAACAAAACATTTTTAAGTTTTGTGAACTTTTTAAATTCCTTGCATTTCAACCCATTATGCAGACACGAAAATGAATCTGAACAATGTGAAAATATCAAGACTATAATTATTTATATTCAAACAAAGTGATTAAAATTTTCGGCCATTTTCTTATTCTGTTTAAACTATTTTGACAACTGATTTAAAACAACATGTCACATGCTCATCACAAGCCAGTTACAACAGAATTAAACTTAACCTCTCTGAGTGACGTTTTTTCTTTATCTTCAGTTTCCTAAGAAATTTGTTAGGAACCTTAGAAGTGAAGTTCTAGTAGTTCACAGCGCGGGGAGTAATGTCGATCAATATCTCACATCTTCCTCAAGTCTGTGACAAGAACAACATCACAGTAACCACAGTAGACATATATAGGATATCAATATAAATCCACTGTTGTTTTATATTGAATTCTGGATATTCTTTGACAATTCAGAACCTTGATCTTTCTTTTGAAAATCTTTATTGAATTTCGAATGTGGTCTTTTTGCTCGGTTTAGATCAAAGCTTACTAAGTTATTGCAGATTCTCATGAAACAATTCACACTCTATTTTGTGAATGATATTTTAGAAAACTTGTTTTTTCCCCATCGACATATGATAACTGAAGTGTGGTGTTTTCATGGTCTTAAAATGTGACTGGTGTCAGTAGGGCTAGAAGATGTAGTGAAATATGTTGTGAAGATTGTCAAATATATAAATAAAATGCAACTGGCCTATACAAGTGTATCATGAACAATGTGCTAACCTAACCACATTAATTGACAATGAGCTAAAATGATTAACTAAGCAGTGAATGAGAAGTCTTTAAATCACATTGATC
>ENA-OREC01001339-OREC01001339.1-marine-metagenome-genome-assembly--contig:-NODE-1339-length-12299-cov-14.050074_pt1 | contig 12299 bp, 2 predicted proteins | sample MGYA00248626_ERZ508543 | MGnify/ENA primary metagenome ERZ508543 (study PRJEB26211, sample SAMN05518279) | marine metagenome | isolation source: Puget Sound, Washington, USA | host: Bankia setacea... | reverse complement strand
TACCCAAAACATTTCCAAATTTCTAGTTACGTGTATGCACATTGGGTTAAAGTAACACACGTTACACTTTCAAAAGTTAACCGTTTACCGATATGCACACATGTAGCTATAGTCGCTCATAGTTATAGAACTCATATACAAACGCTGTGTATATCGCGAGAAGTATGATAGTCTTCATGAAAGGTTCTAACATGAATCAATTATCTAACTGTTTACTTTGATGGTTGTAGTAGTGCTTTACAATATGAAGTACTTCCAAAAGATAACAACATGATTAAACACGTGAGCATACCAGTATTATCAGGATAAAGCTTTACAGTTAGTTTGGATAATTACCCGGTCATTACATAGTGTCGACCTTATTTAGTGATATAACTACATCATCTAGTCTACAAGGTTAGTAGTACCGTATGTAATATGTGGTTAGAGCTAAACATGGTATCTCGTAGTTGTGCTATATATCGTGTTCTATGTGTCTCCCTTTAACAACGTCGTAGTACGTCTAAGCTCATTACAGATTAATCATTACATTTATTGAACAAACAACACCAGACTAATAATGACAGAGTATCCTTGAAATGAGGAATACAGCCTTAGATATGTGAGTGGTTGAATTACAGAGAGTTTTCTTTTATGAACATAATTAAACATCATAGTATTCAGTAGCAATCATCAGTATTATCCAACTACATGTGCTATAGCTAGTAGATACTTCTTAAACAACTGGATTCATACAGTTTAGAATAATTGTCAATATATGTTACTAGCTACTGATTTTAAAAAGGTATTATTAATTTTGTTTTGAGGATATGTATACAAAGTTGTTTGAAACAAATGTATATTCTGTCTTTGAATGAATGAATACGTTTTGTGTAATCGTGTAATACTGTCTAATAACCTTTGTTTTTTGTTTCGTTTGTTAATTATTTTCTGTTCTTACGAAGTGAAGTAAGTGAATCAGATGTATTGTGTTAGTTAGACAAGAACCGAAAGATGTTGTTACTTTTAGACTCTATTTTATGTTATGAAAGTGAAGATTATTAGACTGTAGACCTAGGTTTTCATTCAATGCAAAACAACAATATGATTCAATTGGCGTCCTGTTTGTTTAAGCAGGGTATGTATTTGTCTCAGAACAAAGAACTCAGTTGTGCTGATGCCATGTGGAGACTCAATTACGCAGGCGGAAAACATGTCCGGTATAGAAAAACTAGCGTGGGAAACTACCATGTCTGAAACATTCAATTACTACATTCGATGCATTGGTTGCACGTTTGGAGACTGATATACTGGACTAGTGCACTTTTAACCTTTACAACCATTTCCTAAACACATTTGCACTTGATCGTAAAACGTGATGCCGTCATTGCTAATATGTTCCCATGAATCTTGCGCCAGAGGTTTGTTGAACTGATATGAACGATCATTGTTACTTGAAATAAGACGTGCACGTTCCAACTAACACAGAGATAACAGGCAAATTAGTGACATATCCTGGACACGTACAAGAAAAAAATACGTTTTAACGTTGAGAGTATAATCTTGGAAAATGCTAGCAGATTTAACTCACAGCATTACTTTAACACTGCGACATCCACTACTGTTCAGTATGTCAAAGTTCGTATGTGACAATGCAGAAACATAGTTACAATATACATGTATGATCAGTATTACAAGTATAGTCATACATGTTATGTTTAAGAACTGGGTTACTGTAACATTGTCAGACGGACTAAACTACACATATGTTTCGGATGCGTTCGAGTCTTAATCAATAACAAAACACGCCACATAATGTAAAACACGTCTAATGTCGCATTGTTTAAGTTTAAATATGTATAGTATCTAGAAAAAATTATGTTCACCCAAACAGTAATAACAGAAAACAACACACAAATGTATGTAGTGCAGGGGTAATGCTAACACAAACATGCTATACATAAAATACCATTTATCGCATTGTATCACGTGTTGAAAATCGGTCAAACACTACAATACAGCAACACCACACTTTTTCAAAAAGAAAGTTTAACGTATGAGAACCACAAACGCGTCATACGTTGGAATTAACTATTGTTTCATGCAAATCGGCCGAATGTACTTTATACAGTGTCGTGATAAATATCACGTATGTAAAAACTCCACAGACAAACATGTTGGCGTTTGGTCTGTTACAGAACCTAGCTTATCAAATGGTTGCGTGGGCCTAACGTGGACAGGAAAGACAGCAATTTGCGATGGAAGAGTCACAGCTAGACGTAAGGAATTCTTTTATTCTCATGACAGAAATTATTAAAAACATCGTGATGATGGGACTAGGTCACACAGTTAATTCACATATATTCATATATGACCACTTTATGTGTTTTATTGCATAACCATTATTCTTTTTATTCGAATTTGTTAACGGTCAAGATAAATACAAAAACAGCATGACACTATTATGTAAGGTCTATGTTGTCGGTGCGATATCACTTAGTTTTTCATTTATTTGTCTGCATGTTCTTATCCAGTCAAACGTTTGGTCACAATAGATATTCGTTACTAGATCGCCATTACAAAATACTAATCTACAACATAGTGTCCTTATATATTTCTAGTATAAATAAGTGTTGTTCGTAATTGGGAATAACAATTCTAACGACACTATGGCAAATAGTATATGAAACAACCGACACAGTTTGTTGTGCAACTCACTGTACGCATGTTTTGTTAATATAGAGTAACAAGTCGATATTCCCTAGATACGTCATAGTCATACAAGAAAAGTAAACATTGGATACATATCAGTTCAATACAGAACACTTAGTTACTGCTTAAACATAAACAATGGATCACGTCTCGATACACAGCACGCATTGTACAATAGACGTTTAGGTTATCAAGAACAATCTGTGTTGTTGCCATGTATCTTCCCGGATATTTATTTGTGTTGAAAGAATGTCCATATATGGTTAGTCTCGCATATTTCTGTCAGAGACTCTTCAAATGGCGTTTTCTTTTACACCCTATATTATGATGTAATGTTTACTGCAATATCCTGTTACATGTGTATTTAGTGAATACATATTCAATATGATAGGCAGTACGTGTGAATGAAACGGTCGCTTAATGTTTCCCCTTTTTAAAACAAAGAAGTGCATTAGTAAAATGAGAGTACAACATATCTTAGGAAAGTATATCGGCAATGTTATCTTGATTCACATGTAGGAAATCACTTTAGCCAACGGCTGTATGACCTACACTCAGTGAATATCATAGAGCCTGCAGCGCTTTGATTTTAAGTGTACTTAGTGGCATACACTGTGCCTTCGATAGTAATAGTACTAACAGTAATGTAAGAATGATACTTCTTTTAATAACATTAATGTGAATTCGTGTAACACGGCTAAATGATTAAAAACAGACAAATATATACTTGATTGTGTGAATGTAATTTCCCAGCTTATATTTGATGATCAGACAAGAATCTCGATGAACAAAAACACGTAATGCTCAATTAGTTTTCCATCGATATTTTTTTTCAAATATTATATAATAATGCAGACATAAGTTTGATATATTCACATCAAATTGTTTCATACTGTCCCTACGCCTGTACTTCCATCTGCATGTTCTACGTCAAACTCGTTTAGGCATACATTAATAACGTATTGCGAGATTAGGTGGACATGTGGAGGGTATGTTTTTTTACCCGAAATGAATGCCACTGGTGCACGGTACTGATATTCTCCTAGTGAACGTGTCTCGGATAGTTCATTCGAAATTATTATTAATTATTAGAACTATGTATAGAGATATGTGTTATGTGACAGATGTCATTGAGACTCCATAATACATTTGCCTTGTGTGTCCTTTGTCTTATAATCTAACTGGCGGAATTAAGATGTATTAGTCTCCTAATAATTTAATGAATGTAGTTCCCAAATGCTGCGTTTAACTACAAATGGGATAAGGTTACATATGGAAATAGCTTAATTGCACTTAGTTGCCTAAATGACCTTTAATTGAGAGGGAAGCACACTCATGTTGAGGTACTGAAACCTATGTCCTAGTGTCTTAATTACTTCAATACAAATGGTTATTGTTTGTGTAAGAACAGTGATAACAGCACACTAGAGAAACACTAGCCAAACTGGTGGGTTACAATATTTCAAAATAAAATGCAACAATATTTGGAATTTAACAAAACATGGACTTAAAACAAATCGGGAAAAATGTTACCTACACAAACGAGTGAGGTACGACAGTAATCGATGTTGATTATACGCCTCACAGCTTTCATCAGTTAACACTTTTGTTCTCAATTTATTTCTGATTTTTTTCGCGGGCCTTGTCATCATCAAGTAAACTACACGTGATTTTATTTTCGAATACATAAAGTTTAAATAATAGAACATCATACACTTAAGCATCAATCATCGGTTCCGTGAAACATAAACAGGTTTACAAGCTGTGAAATGACCATGTATAATTAATATGAAACGTATATACAGTGTACTAAGTTTCTTTGACGAACCTCTGAACAATACTGAAAAATGACGAATCGGAATGCACAACTCACTTAAACACATTTCTGCATTCGAAATACTTATTTAATCGTTCAAGCAACACCCAACATTCAAATGCACTCCATTAGGTCAGAACGAAGACCTTATAAGCGATAGTTGGCAAGTTGGCAGACACTTTGTTAAGGTAATGTTTAATTGACTACAAACTTAATCATGTCGTTTAACATCGATACGTATTTCTTGGAATGGAACATTTTTCCAGACAGTTATCAAATACTGATTTGTAAGTACCGATGTCGAGGCAAACATGTTGTGTCTATACAAAGGAAAGCTCGGTCTTAAAGACACTAATACCGAGTACAATACATTGTGGCTAGTTTACGGGTGTCGATCAAGCGTGCAGGTAAACCCAATGAACCAAATCGACGATGAAAAATTGATGGGAAAAGAAATATCCTGCCGGAAAAAGACATTGGCAGATTACTTCGATATAAAAAAGCATATCACGCCATCTAAAATGTGGAGTTTATTTAATGTATTTGGTTGTTTCCGCTCTATGACTTGGGAAGGTTAAACAGTACGCTAGCACTCCTTGTTATCTAGGCAAGTGTTGTTAAAATCAATACACGTTTGAATTCCATTGCTTGCACAGTTGCGTCATTATACTGACTGTCCGGGTGATAACAATGAGTTATAGTAGATAGTGGTAAGGCGAAGGCACATGCAATAGGCAATACTTTAGGATTTTAAATATAATGCTCAGCTCCCCAGTTTAGCGTTTTTACTTATCAAATTATTCATTCATCGACAAAATAAAACAATAGTAATATTGAATTAAACTTGTAAAATTGAAAAATAAATATATAGAAGGTGACAACAACACTCCAGTTACCATACATGTGACTTTTTAAAAAAACAACACTTTTATGTTATTGTTTGTTAATTGATATATATATATATATATATATATATATATATATATATATATATATATATATATACACACACACATTTTAAACTATCAATCGCCGGTTGATATTGATCTGGGATAATGGTCACCAAGTAAACGAAGACATTCTAGTACTTTGTTTCATCCGAAGAACTTTGTTATATGCAACAGGCATTAGGCACAACACAAAACGAGTTGCACCCATACATCGTCCTTGATTGGGTATGTGAATAACAGTGAATGTTGTGAAACTGAAATATAACTATGATTTGTGAAATAGAATGTAAAGATCCTTGTTATATCCGTGAATAAACAATGATTTGAGTTTTGATGCGTAGGATTAACTTACAAATGCCGTGAGTATTAACAAGCTTCATAACTAACTTATAACCGTGTATTACACAGTATGCATGGTCGAGGTCGACTGCTTTGTTTCCACATGTGGAATGCTAATTTACTTTACACCAATACGAGTACATTCCCCTACTTTATTTACAGCCGCATGAAACAATATAAATATTAATATAACCGAATATCTGGTCGTCGTTTATTTTGTAAAGAAGGCGTTGAATGATATATCCACGTGTTAAGGAGAATATTTGAATTTCTTGTGTTTTGAAACATATGTGTTATGTTATAATAGTTATAAAATGGCTGATAGTGGTAGTCGTTATACTAGTGTGTGCTCTTTCACTACAGGAAGTACTTCCACATGATCAAAGTATGGTAATAAGCGATGGTTTACTAGTATAATCGGTTCAATGATTTACACCTATCTTAATAAATACTATGTAATTACATAGAGAATGCCTAATTTAGTGATATAACTACAGTATCTAGTATACAATGTTAGTCATACCGTATGTAATAAATGGTTAGAGTTTAACATAGTATCTAATTGTGCTATATATCGTATTTCTATGTGTCTCTCTTTGACAACGACTCATTACGTGCAAACCTATTCCAGAGTTATCAGTTAATTTATCGAACACACAACAACAGACTTATACTGGAAGACAAGTTTGAAGTGAGGTATACACTTTAAGATATATGTATGCCAAAGCCAGCATCAGCAATCATCATCAACATACAGTGCGCTGTGGCTAGCAGATACTTTTTTGAAGGACTTGATTCAGTTTTTTAATGAAAGGCAATATATGTTTTGAGGAATTTATTTTTACCAAAGGCATTGCTTATTTGATATACATGGTTGCGAGTATCTGTGAGTTATCTAAGTGAAACAGAAATGGATTGTTATTAAGATTAGAAAAGAAAGAAAATGTTACTTGAGCGTGCAGTTCATGTCATGAAACTGTAGATTACGAGACACTTTATTTTCATTCAAAACAAAACAGCAATATAGCGTCCTGTTTGTTTAAGCCGGCTATGTATTTTTGTCTCTGAACAAAGAATTCAGCTGTGTTGCTGCCATGTGGAGACTCAATTACGCAGGCGGAAAACATGTCCGGTATAGAAAAACTAGCGTGGGAAACTACCATGTCTGAAACATTCAATTACTACATTCGATGCATCGGTTGCACGTTTGGAGACTGATATACCAGACTAGTGCACTTTTAACCTTTACAAACATGTCCTATTACAATTGTACTTGGTTGTTAAACGTGAGACTGTCATGCTAATATTTTCTGAAGAATCACGTACCAGAAGGTTGTGGAACTATTTTTTACGATCGTTGTTACTGTAAGTTCTAACTAACAAATTACTATGCAATTTGATGATGACCTATAATGGACACGCAATAGAAAAATATGCACGTGATCACTATGACAATATATTTTAAGAAGATGCAAGAAATCACAAGAAAGACATGTTGACGTTTGGTCTATAACAGAACCTAGTTGCGTAGGCCTAACATAGACAAGAAAAAAATGAATTTGCGATGAGATAGTCACATCTAGACGTACAGTATTCTTATGTTCGCGTGTCAGAAATCATTATAAACCTCAATACGATGCGCTGTTTACCGCAGCCAAAATGTTAAAGTCATCATAGGAAATTTAGCCGTTAACAAATATGTAGGTCACGACCGCATTTTTCATAACGTTCTTAAAAACGTCCAGTTTACAATATCAAATCTGTGTATGCGATTTAACATTTTTTTAAATGAGGGTATATTCCTAGCATCTTGGAAATTAGCGAACGTTTTGCCTCTGTTTAAATTGGATGACAAAGATACCTGGTAATTATAGCCCAACTCTGTTGTTAAGTTGTATAGGTACTTTGATGGAAAGAGATTTGTATATAAATATAAAAACTGGATTTTTGACAGGACATTCTATCGGTTACCATTTCATTCATTTGAGACATTTCAAAAGCCTTTGACAGCGTATGACACAACGGTTTATCGTTTAAACTGAAATAACTAGGTATAACGGGTAGGCTCCAACAATGAATACATTCATTTAAAGTGTGCCATTATGTTCATAAACGTCTGAATGTCTTAAGTCTAAATCAAATCAAAGATTTGATGGACAGGATAATATGTCTTTCACACGAAATGTATGCCATTTTTCCTAGTGAACGTGTCTCTGAAATTACTTCGAAATGTCATCCCATAGGTGTGGCTAACTATTAACACGGGTGACATTTACAGAGATATGTGTTAAGGTCGCCTCCGTGGGCAGATGTCGTTGAGTATGCAGAATATATTAGTCTTACGTGTTATTTGTCTAATATACTGGCGGAATTAAGATGTATTAGTCTTGTAATAATTTAATAAACGTGGTTCCCAAATGTTGAGTTTAACTTTAAATGGGAGTAGGTTACCTGAGTGAAAAAAATACGTTTTGCGGTGCACTGAATTGCCAAAACGACGTTTATTTGTGTGAGAAGCACACATACGTGAGGATACCGAAACTAAACACTGTTTATGGTATGCCACAGTGTCTTAATGTCGTCCATGCTAACACGAAAAATGTGTCACAACAGTGTTAACAGATCAGAAGGGAAACAAGCCGAACTACTAGATGTTGAAGTAAAAGAAAAGAAAGAGTTATAATTGAACCAAAACACTTGAAGCAAATTGGAGACAGTGTTACCTATACAACAGAGTGAGCCTCGGAATTGACTGATTGTTATTGCAGGGTTTTGGATACCGGTATCCTGCTGGACGTGAAAAAAACTCACAAAAAGTATTTTTTGTTGATCGCGGAAAAAAACTCCGGTCTTACCGTTGTTTTATTTGTATTATGTTTGTTTTTTGTAATTTTAATACTGAATGAAGTTCTCGAATAAAAAAGGCGGTCACCGACTATTAAAGGCATCGTCGTTGACGTCAAAAAACGCTCGACGAAAATCGTTTCAACGGCACTTTAGCGTTGATAGCTACTTACACTAGACATGTTTGGTATGAATATGGATCTTGAAATTCAACTGTTAGGAGTTATATTAATGCCCAGAAACTGGCTAAATAATTATGGTGTATCGATTTAAAACACGTGGAAAACATTCAACATGAAGATGACTTATTCCATTAAATTGTTCACTAGTTAAGATGAAATGGAATTCTTAAACAACTTTGGTGTTCAACCAAAACTAACAAAACTCTTTAGAGCTCTCTAGTGTTTGGTTGATGAGGTTGCGTGTAGATAAACCCAGTGAACCTAATCAACGAGGAAACACTTACTATGTTTTTAATAAAATCACACGTCGATAAAATTAATGGGAAAAATAATCATTCTTCAGGAAACGAACATTGAACAATTACTTCGATATAAAAGAAATGCCATCACGCCATCTAAAGTATGGATTTTTTCTAAGTAATCTTGGATGTACTGTTGTTTACACTCTCTGATTTGAACAGTTTGACAACACATGTAAATATAAAACACGAACGCCCCGTTATATAGGTTAAGTTGTTGCAATCAATTTCTATACAATTCAATATGTACAAGTATAGTCCTTTTTAAGCGTAATAGGATTGTGTAGTTCTTGGAGTGGTCATTTGACTTCTTTTACTGACTATCGATATCATATACATATTGTATGTAAATTGTGCTAAAGTGATGGCACATGACACAGAGCGTGTGATAACTGTTGCTAATATACCTCACCTGTAGATTACATTGACATATGGAAAACTAAAAAATCCTTTTGAAAAAACTGCTAATGATTAGCAAAGCAGTATTTCACTGACTGCAATTCGGTCTATTGAATGAATCCTATCACAGTGGAGTGAGTGACAGTGTCAACCCGAGAAACACGTCTCGGCCGTTTCATAGCTAGGCTTGACAATGTACAATGTTATACACTCCGCAACTAAAATAGTAAACACTACTTTTCTTATTCAAAATCGTTAAAACGACAATTATAACATATACATTTCTAGATGGTGACAACAAAAATAATCATGCATGTAGTATATTCATAAACACAACTGTTATGTTATTGTTTAGTTACTGATAGCTATACATACCTTAACCTCTCAGTCGTCGGTTAATATTGATATGGGATAATAATAATAACCAAGTAAAAGAAATACAATCTACCACATTGTACCCTGACAAGAATGTTATTAAATATCACAAACATATACAACAATAGACGATGTGCCTGCATGTAACATCTTTGATTTAGTATGTGAATAACAAGACCGTTCTAGCATTTCGTCGCATGAAGCATGTTGTGAACTTTAACTATACTTTAGGAAATGCAATATGAAGATTGGCGTTACATCGGTGAATAAACAATGGTTTCAGTTCATGCGTAGGATGATTATTAACAAACATCATAACTAACACAACACAGTTTGTTATACAGCATGCATGCTCGAAATCGGTTGCTTTGTTTCCGCATGAGGATTGCTAATTTACTGCGGACCGATGCATTCTTCAATTTCGCCCACTGTATTTACAGCCGCAAGTTACAATATAAACATTAACTTACACGTATATCTTGTCGTCCTTTAATTTGTAAAGAAGGCGTTGACCGATATCACCGTGTTTTATAGAAGTGAATAACATTGACATTACTGTAATTGTTTCTGATGTCGAGTAGACGTTTAAAGTTTACGATATCGACCATGCATACGATTCTGTGATATGAATTTACGAATTATGCAGATATTGTTGCACATTATTCCATATATTGTGTTAGGAATTGTCGTAATACACGTGTTTTGTATGATAACCATATGTGTTCAAGGACGATTTAAAACATTCAAGCATTAAACTATATTACTGTCTCTTCCATTTAGACACTTCATCTGTATGTAGGTTATATATCACATGTCTGAAAAAATAACAAAATAGCGTAAGGTTAAAAAACAAAGCATTATGAAAATGATATTAGGCATTTGCAGCTGATAACGTCGTATTTTAATGTTCCATGCGATAAGTATCTATAATTTGATCTGATGTGACATATTATACTGTAAACGGCCAATCACATCGCACCATTCCTAACATGTGACAATCCAATATCCTATCGGCTCGTCCAATATGGTAGTCATCTGGGCACTTGTCCAAATAGATTTCGGTATTTTACAGTCAACTGTATAATGACCTATAATTATCATTTATATTGAATTATTAAGATACAAAAAGTTACAAATTACAGTATGTCATATGTATGTAAACTTTCTAATATTGAGAACCTAACAAACGAATAGTTATGACTAAATGATTTAACAAATGTAGAACATTCAAATGTATGAGGTTGGGATGTGGGTGGTCCATATACTAAACCACGTGAGAACGTAAATAGGCCAGAACACGTTAAGTGTGATGTACCGGACGAACTTAGTATATATACGAAAACAAAGGTCTGTTCCTCAGTGCCTTTACGACATCGCTTCGGATAATCTATTTATGTATTATGTACGGACATTACAACTGTTTTACGTTTTCGTTTTTTGTTTCGATATTTTCATCACGAATGTATACTATAACTATATGTCAATTAAGCGTGTGTTTTGTATCGATATTATGGGTTCAAACCACTAACAAACAAGATGTATCCGTGTGAGTAGTTCAGGCAATCATTAATCACATAGTATAATTTGATAAAACCACAGAATTACCGATGGAGTCAGTACCATTGGTGCATAACATATTAATACCAAGCAACAGTTCAAGTAGATTCTACATATGTCCATATATCTGACAGGAAGTGTGGGTCCGTTCAATGGAATAATGACATAATGCAATTAGTGTAGCACCCTAAAATGACGAATACGAGGTTGTACATATAAAAACTAATTAGAACTGATAGTTTGTAGTTCTGCCTTATGGTTCAAGTGCTTTAAGCTCAACTTTAGTATATGTCCCACAAATGCCTGATTAATTTTACAGATATGATCTCAACCAAATACTTTTCTTGTAACTTTGATGGTCATAACCAACTGTTTAACCGTAAAGATAAACGAACAAACACGAACCATTACTATTTTTCTTTACTACATCTACAAACGATATATATCAAATGTAAATGGTTTTCTTTGACCTTGCAAATAACCTCATAGAAAACACATTCGTTGGTTACTGCATGGAAAACATGTTTACATTTTACAATTTGCTTTACTGACTGTGTAACCGATTTACGCGTATATCAGACAAAGAATCAATTGTAAATGACAATAAATGGTTATATTTGAAGCGTGCTTTCATATGAATTCACATTTTATGACTTCCATGACAATATCAGCTTTTTTAAATCTTGATTCTACCATGCTTTCATAGGGGTTTAAATGGGGAAAAATGTTGCGTGAAGACAACAGAAAGCCATTTTCCCTTTTTTCAAGATATACTACAAAAGGCAATGGGCATGTTTATAATAAGACACCGACGATGCTTTAATGCAATCAATCAGTGTACCTTAAG
>ENA-OREC01001338-OREC01001338.1-marine-metagenome-genome-assembly--contig:-NODE-1338-length-12302-cov-13.913456_pt1 | contig 12302 bp, 6 predicted proteins | sample MGYA00248626_ERZ508543 | MGnify/ENA primary metagenome ERZ508543 (study PRJEB26211, sample SAMN05518279) | marine metagenome | isolation source: Puget Sound, Washington, USA | host: Bankia setacea... | reverse complement strand
TATTGAATCATGGGTAACAGAGGGATAGGTCGGTGTATATTGAATCATGGGTAACAGAGGGATAGGTCGGTGTGTATTTGAATAATGGGTAACAGAGGGATAGGTTGGTGTGTACAAACTCACAGTTCATGAATTGTCACAGTATGTAAGGTTTGTGACTACAGGAGAGGTTCTAGCAACCCATACATCTCAGCGACACTGCTTAAAATTGTCACAACCCTTTGAGATAAGATACATAGTTAAAACATTTTTGTGTTAAGCTGTTCAATTTGTGTTAAAACCTTTTAGATAAGGGTCATCCATGTATACTGTGTTTTGCTCTTTTTCTCTTCCAATCTTTGCTGATAGCTAGATAGTAGAGCGATTGATTCAAAACTAAAGTAACTATAAATAAGGTTATAAGGCAGTTGGTGTTATGTTGTTTTTAAGACTGAAATTGTGTGGTTGTTGAGTTATGTGTATAATTAAAGCATGCTCCTATGCACGTACAATCTGACATGATCTTCAACTACAGGGGTCTAAGCTTGAAGAGGGTCCTATCTTAATTCTTAGATTATTTGCTGTGCCTTTGATCTTACGAGTGGCTATCAAAAAGAATTATCTAATTTCACTTGATTAAAGAGGCACTTGTTTTGTGGTTTGAAAGTCAAGGGACCTGGAGGAAATATCAAATGATAGAGTCATGACTGAAATCTAACCAAGTCCTTATAGCCTACACTTAGTCCCTCAAGTTAGCATTGAGCTCTCTTAAACCTCTAGCATTGCGCGTCTACTGCAAAATAGAGTGGAGATTTACACATTGTATATAGTTTAATACAATTTACAGTTATTGCTCCACCAATGATACTCTAATGATGTTGATTTGAGGCTTTTTTCAATCTGAGGCAAAATCTCGTGCATATTTGAAAACACAATATTAAATCTACAATACTTGTGTTTATGTTTGGTATGGCAGCCATGCATAACTGGGAACAATACAAGCAAAATCGACAATTTTTTACTTTTTTTCTCCAATATTTGAAATTGGAATTAATGGTAACAAACAGCAGGGTGAATGGAGATATCTAGTATTCATGAGTAAACCCAGCAGACTGAACAGGAAAACTGAAACCCACTCAACTATTGATGCATCAAGAAAAAACATTCACACAAAAAGCTGAAGAAAAAAACATCAACAAAAAAGCAACACCAGGCAAATGTATTTTGAGAGAATAAATTGAAATGAGGGAATCTGCTTTGGACAAGTTACCCTGTACATTGACCTTTGCTGGTTACTATGACGCCAGAAGGGTAACTAGGGAGCCAGTTAGGCGGGGCTTGTTATCTGTTCCACAACTCCCTTCCCCTAAGTGCACCACCTAACGATTCTGTAATGAATTAAGTCTGAAATGTCTTAAAATACAGCGGCTATTGATTTGTGTTCTACTAGTGTTAGCAATTCTTATAAACCGTGGCAATTAGGTGTCTGTATAATTGTGTTGTTTACAACTCATTAGAAGAAACACCACAGATTAACGCCAAACACAAGATAATATCAGTTTTGTGTAACAAGATGTGGGTGGGGTGGGGTACATATTGCTAGACATGTGTATTTGTAAGCGCTGACTGTACTACATCTTTTTCACTTCTAGAAGCTCTAAGGTCCTACATAAAACATGAACAGTGTTATTCCAGAAAACAAAACCTATATCAAGCCAGTGTTAATATCAGTAATGGTTGTAAAAACTGTAGCAAAGTGTAGCTTTTGATAACAGTTTTGTAGGAAGGAGGGTGTGAGATAAACACAATTGTTAGACTTGTTTCTGATAAGCCTGGCGATAAAACTTGAAAAAGAAACATGAAGATCAAAAAGCTAGGGAAAAAGAGCGGAGATAAAAAGGCTGGGGTTTTGAAGTACAGTATTTATCAAATATTCATAGAGGGGATGAAATATGCCATGTCTACCTATTTGATTAAACATGAACATGAAATGATATATGCTTGATGACTTAATTATCACCAATTAATGCATATTTGTAAAGGGCAGTCACTGCTTGCGCATACTTTGATACTCTTCTAGTTCACATCTCAGTTGAATTCATAACAATTTGAAACTGATTAAAATTCATTGTGTACTGAAGTTATTTACCTGTTCTTCGTGCAAATCAATAAAATGTTAATGTGTAAGCCCTTTCGAGGCGGTTTTTGTATAGGTAACGCTTATAGGGGAGATATTTTTGGAAGGACCATGGTTAATGTAGATATGCCTGACTGCTCTGAAATCAGCACAATCTACATTATACGATCATTTCTAAGTGTTTCACACATGGCTGTATTTTACAAGTTATAACACATTTGATGGTTTGTTGTGAGATCCTGGTTATAGAGAGCTGTGATCATATACCCTGAACGAAAACTTGATTGTTACACATATAGACAGGGGACCTGTGTATTATACACGTACAGGAAACTAGTCAGTATGGGTGGAAAGAAACAAAGATATGAATGTTTTATACTCCCTAACTTCACTGCAGATAGCTATTTCAGTGGTGGAAAATCAAAAACTTGTAATGTGTGTGGTTGTAAAACTTTGTTCACAGTGTGGCAAATGAGTTTAAGAATGAAAAAATAATCTGTAAGAGAACATAAAGCCAAGTTTGCGTCCATCACTGAGTTTTTGAGATGTTCTAGTCCTGTGTAGTGCATGTCGAATCCCCATATCAAAGGGAATAAAAGAAAACACAAAGTGCTTTGTTCTCCCTGGAGAAGAGATGTTTATAAAGAAAGCATGTAATTGAAGAGAGAAACAGTAGGCTTTGAACAGGACCCACTGTTGATGAAAACATCCCTTTGAAAACACATCAAACATGTCTTTAATACTACCTTCTCATTGCACTTCTTGCCTTCATTCACCGGTTTCATCTCTTTTGTTTCAAGGAACACCAAGATTGAAATCAAAAGAATTAATAAAGCCGACAGGTCTGTTTTTAGTATGACTCACCTAGTAGTGGCAAGGAACACAGACTTTTATTGGCCTGCTGTTTTGACGATTAAAGCAGCAGCCAAAACACGAAGTGTTAAACATAGAGATAAAAATACCGTAGCTAGGTTTGTTGAAATGTTATACAGAGGCAAACATTGAGGTCAGGTCCTGTTGAATACTGATGTTTAGGGCCCATGGTCACGCAATCTGGACTGAACGCCTTAATGTTGATAACATGGTATTTAGGTACATAGTATTTCTAGGTGAATTAAACCATCTGGTGTATTAAGAGTACATGTGTACTGATACTGGTATTATTACTGGATTATCAATCTAAATAATTGATCATATCCAGTAAGGAACGTGAATGGTTTCATCAGCAATCTACCTTCTTGTTGTTTTTCTACCTCATTGTTTGAAGTTCTACTGTTGATACTATATTATAGTACATTGTTAGCTTCACAATAAAAGAACCATCAGACATATTTCCTTCATTTATTTTTAAGAGATGTGTACTTTTATAACAGTCTTAAATGAGTCAGCAGAGATATGAAATCTTCACATACAAACATTAACTCTAAGCATTTTGACTAATGTTTTGTTATACTTTGTGTATTTTCAGAGTATTACAATGGATTATGGAGAACGAGAACATGAATCGTGGTACAAGTTCGGCGTACACAGATTCCGACAAGACCAGTTCTACTCACAAACGTTCCCACAAAGGATCAGCATTAACCCCAGCTCCACAACAACAGTATAAACAAGGGTATGTACAACTCATACTCAAACCATTCTTTTAGATCATTATGTAACTCAAAAGTAGCACAAACAAGCAAACGATCAGACATCTAACTTCCTCTTACACTTCAGATTTGAATATTTCCATCTCTTGTCATGTTACAATAAAACCAACAAAAATTACAAATCAATAATTAAGTTTGCTTTAAGCTGGACAGTATTTGTAAAGACACATGCGTTGAAAAAAAACGGTTTGATACCGAAGAATAAATTTAACCTTAAACTACATCAACTTTTGACATAACAAACAGTGTTTGATAGCCTAAGATAGTATGATATCAATCTTTGTTTCTTACTTTGTGAAAATATAATCATTTATAGAGCTTCAAATAGAAATGTCTGTTTGTATTAAGTGCACATACAAACAGTTTTGAGATCAACAGTTTTGTTAAACTACACGAACCTCTGAAACAAATGGTATGTTAATCATTTTGGTCTTGTAATTTGATCATAGTGAATTCATCTGAACTATGTGTACCTATAGATAGATGATCGCTAAATTAAGTCAGGTTGTAGACACGTTTTTTTCCAAAGGACGCTACTAAAGGGGAATGTGGGGAGCTGATCTTGATATAGTACATGACAATGTTTGTAACGCCTTTGGTTTCTGCACTGAATGGCCGAGGGAGTACTGAAGCTTTAGCCCATGATAATGAAGATGGCGAGTTATCATTTTATAGATTTATTGACACTTGTGGAATGGTAGAATAGTCTTGAGAGGAGAGTAAACAATCTTCATCTTCTCTATAATTTTCGTCCATAAAAAATGAAAATAGCACGCGGCCTGATGTAAAGATAGCCTTGGTAGTTTTTATGCTCTCTGTTATGGGCTAATGAAACATAAAAGCCCTACACAGCTGGACAATGATTGTATATGGGTCTAGCATGGACGCATTAACAAACTATCTGGGGCTGTACTTTAACAACAATTAGAGCATAAACAAATACGTGCAACACTTTCCCATCTTATCTATAACTTGAAGAGAGTTACAGGCTTCTTTACTTCATGTTTTAAACTTGATAATGTTAATATTTGGCTGGACAAGATGTAGAATGTCCTATCAACTTCTGTACATGAGTAGGAGTTAGGTTCAATATGCTGTCACCTCTAGAAAGATAATGGATGTTTCACCATTAAACCAGTGAACCACAGAGGGCTACCAGCTAAATACTCTTTTGTTTATCCCTCACATCTCTACATGGGTCTGATGGGCTTTTAACTTTTAATATAACACATTTTGTCACAAACAAATTAGTATTGAGATGATTTCTCTCTTTAAAAATGTGTTGTGTTAGGTAGGGGGTGACAGTGAGAGCTCATAAACATGTACATACTTTTCTTTACATATTAACAATATATATCACTATGGAAGGAATTCAAGGCAAAGTAATCCCTTTATAGATATACTGTTTATGACCAAGATTTAAAATGGAAGGTTTCAATATTATAATTGGCTATTATGGTCTACTCAAAGCACACATGTATGACTTGTTCACAAAGATGTCTCTGTTTCAAGTTTCCTCTATACTTTTTTACATGTATATTTGATGTGTATTTCCAGTGGTTCTAAGAAGGGTAGCAGTAGCGGTCACATGAATAGATCGTCGTCTGCTGACAGTTGTAACCGGGTACCATGGATACCACCAGGTGGTGTTGGTGCTATACCTTGTCAACCAATTGCACAGGACCCATCAATGCCACTTATACCACCACCAAATACAAGGGTCCAGTTGGAAGAGGTGAACAGAAGGCTCAATGCTGGAGATGCCTCGAGTGTTGTACCCATCAAGTCAAAGTAAGTGTAACACTCATATGTTCTATGTATACAGTGAAATCTTGATAAGCGAAACAATAGTGTCAGTATAAAAGTAGTTATTTACTAGAACTTGTCTTATAATCAGTATTTGTTTAGGAAAAAGAATGAATACTTAATTGTGTAATGTATTAATAACTTTGAAAGAAGTAAATCTGTTATCGTGTTTCTTTTATTTCTTATTATAAACTGACTTTTTCTATTTGTTCAGGTCTTTTACTGGTGGTGTGTCTGGAAAGGACCGTCGTCAAGCTATGATGTCATCCTATGGACCAGGTCAGGAGACCTTTGCTTTACCGTCTGCTAGAACTGTTCCCGCCGATTTGGACACATCTGAGGATACAGGGTATGTAGAACAAAATTAAATCAATCAATTTCTGCTTAACTTAGTTTTATACATACCGTGCAAAACAATGTTCATGTTTTCTTCTAACTGTACTAATTGTACGCAGTATCCAGTTATAGCAGCATCAAGTTGTTTGATTTGAGTTGAATTGAAACTGTATTTAAGATGTTCATACTGATCTATACCATTATCTTATTAGTTAACTTAATCAATCTTATTGTTTTGTTACTCTTTTGCAGACGTAAAACTACGAAGCGATCAGGTGGAAGTGGTAATACATCTGGTTCCAGTAAAACAGAAGAGATCAGTGTTGGTTACTACTTGTGTGGGGAACCAATCCCTTACAAGACTACGATTCCACAGTCCCGTGTCACCCTAGGCCTTCTCAAGCAGCATATTAGCAAACGTGGAAACTTCAGGTACATTTACTTGACATACATTTCCTCTGTCTATAGATAACTTTCCAAAGTCTGAATAATATTTGTTTTTTGTTTTTTTGTCTTTTATCTCGAGTTCAATGAAAAATTCTCCTAAACTGAAAAGGAGCATGCATGCAATACAAATCATTCATTAAATAGAAATGAGAGAAAACCCGTATTGAAAATATGGTTCAATTACGTGCAAACGGATACATATCGATAGGTTTTACACTATTCAAGAACATGTTAACAGTATAATTGTTGCACCAGTTTTTTTATTTTGTACAAAACCTAAAGAGATTGTTGATAGAATGGCTATGACGTATATGAATTAGATATGTATCTATATTCTAACTTCTTCTCAACTTTTCTTTGCTGATTTATCTGCAATACTTTTGTTTGTATTTTTTCCTTGTGATGTTTTGATAACACATTCTACCTATCAGTAACATTACATTGGACAACTCTAAACACGTTTACTTATGAATCTCATTGTCATTTGATCTTTATAACTTACTTTTGATTTTGTATCTTCAGATATTTTGTCAAGACGTACAACAATGATTTCGACTCAGAGGCCGTGTTTGAGGAGATAAAGGAAGACAATAAAGAGTTGCCAGTTTACGATGGGAAAATCCTTGTGAAAGTGGAACGCAAAGATGACCTTGACTCATCCAAACACTCGTCAGGAAGTGAGAAGAAATTCTGAGGATATATTTAATGATCTGCTTTCTTGACTGATGGTAAATAAAGGCATGGATACGTACAGTTCCTGCATGTGAATGGGTTTCCTCTGACTAGCCACAAGCTCCGTGCCTCAGGGCTGCAAGGGAGGTGAGGCAATGGTGCGATATGCCAAGTTCATGAGGAGGGAGGCTGCAAGGATGCCTGTGCTCAGAGAGATTCTCATGTGGATTAATAAAGGGAACCTTGGAAGCTTACTGCTGGAAGGTTTCATACAACAGTGTTACACAGAGGAGAGAAGAGTTGTGAACATTGTTGAACTCGCCTGTTCTTTATTCCAAGTTTCAATTTCGTTTCGGAAAGTTATAAGTGGAATATGGCATGTTGAAGTTAAACAGTGGCTTCCTGCAGATAAAAACACCAAAGAAAATATTCAAGGCCGGGATGACTTTTATTGAAATCTGACAATATTCACTGCAATATTATGTTTCATTTGTGTGTATAGACCTCTACTATTGTTGCACAGAGTTTTTCTAGAGTGAATGGTTGCAACAATTCAAACCTTTCACTACTCACTGTTGACAGTTCTATATGTTATAAATATAAATACAGTCTTTGTTTAGCATCAAATGCTGTCTTTCAAGCCTACTGAACAAATTATGTATTATTTTGATAAGGATTGACATTGTTAAACCCTCTGTTTTTTTACCTGTGGATTTATTTATTATAGCTGTTTAAAAAGTATTCAATGAATTTGTTATCTTCATTTAATGTGTATAGTGGAAGGAAGAAATTTGATTTGTACTTGTGTCTACACTGTGAACTACTAGTGTGTGTGTCTTTACTGGATTTAACAAAGGTTCTAGAGTTGTGATTTCTTGTTCTTAGTTCACTTCATCTAATGAATTGTGTCGCCAAGTAAACAGTGTGAACAAAGGACCAATGAATATAATGCTAGGATCTAATGTGATAGGTCAGTGGAAAGAGTTAACATTGTTGTGCTTTAGAAGGCTATGTATACAACAAATGTGCGCTGGTTGTGCATTAGTCAACAAAACAAAGGTGTGTAAAAGAATAGAAAATAAAGGATTGTATTGGAATTAAGAAGAAATATGAACTTTAGTGTGATTTTTTAACAAATTTATTTTATACTTGTATTAATTTAAGGATTAAAGTATTGTTCAGATCTTTGCCACAGACTAAATTAAGCATCTAGTTGATTAAGGTCAGAATTAAAACACCAGCTCATTGTTTTAATTCTGTTACCGTTACCACAAAGTTTAAGTTGTCAGCGGTTTGTAAAGTCTACTTTGAATGAGGCCACGATAAATTAAAATTTGTTTATTTATTATTTTTTCTTTAACTATTAATTTCTTTCAGCTGAGTTACCTACTTACCTTGTTTTCTATGCTAGGACAATAAGATGGTAGTACATGTATATTGATATAGAAAGAAATGAAACTGGTTTTGGTTTATGGCACTTGAAAACTAGGGTTCACTGGTTAGGGTACTTCTCATCTCCTAAGGTACGACTTAAGTACACATGTGAATTATTTATTAACATACTTAATATAGTTTAAATGGATCATTGACAAAAAGTGCATCTAAGATCTCAGCTATTAGTTTTCATTACAGTTTATATCACATACACTGAATCACTGGGGAGTTATAAAGCTAAGAACTTGATCGTTTGGACAAATTTGATCCTTTGATTGCATACAAAACTTTTCTAGTACTGCCTTTCTATTGAGTTACAAAGGACATACCAGCTGTGTAGTCAATCAATGCACCTTAAAGAGATAAAAGGACTTTTGTACACAACTCAATAGTTTGCCCCCTGAATCTTTGAACAAACAAATAGCAGGAAATCTAGTAACTACTTTATCAAAAAGGTGCAACTCCCATTGATTTACTATAGAGCATATGACACATATAAAAAGGGTGTAAACAATGTTTCTACTGAGAGAACATCAAAGGTCCAAAGTACAGAAGAAGTGAACAGCTGTTGTACATTTTAAAGCAGTAAAGAGACGACTTCAATATTTGCCTTGTGTCTCATCTGCCTGATAACAAATTCCCAAAGACAATATGTTTGTTTTGAAAGTGCAAACGTGTTTATGTGAAGATGAAATGTTGGTAAAATAAAAAGGCGACTCACTCACGGGGCCTTCCTTTGAGGGTTTTAATCAATTCATCAGTACGGCAATATCACAAGAACACTGGGACAGTTCAAACACATCAAGGCAGGTTTCAAGTCCTCAGCTAACGTATATACATGAATAATTAACCTTGGCTTTTTTTCCTTCTCCTTAGTGAATTTTAATGTGAACGAATATGCGGAATTATAAAGCGTTTGGTGTCAAGAACTTAAAAGTCGATTCATTACAATGTGAAGTTATAGCAGAGACTCGTTGCAAAACTGTTTTAACTGGATCAAAGAAATTATTTAATTACATTATTATTGGGTTTAAGTCTCTAAATGTGACAGTGACGTTGGTTTTAAATAGGTGAATAGTTTCATCAAAGGCAATCTTGTTTTAATTGAACTTGTATTTTTAAAGAAAGATGTACAAACATGAATAAGATAATTTTTCTCGTCATTATGAACCATAAATGTTTTTATTATAAGCTGTTTATACACCTGAAGAACTAGGTGCAGACTGATGGTTAAGTCTAGGGTTTTACTCTTCACATCAAATGAACTCTTTTTTTAGTACAAACTTAAATATTTTGAACTGCGGTTTGCAAAAATTATCACAAACCTTTTCCTCAACCTGAATAGTGTGTTTTGAATTTTTATGTTTTATATGAAAAGAATTCTAATGAATCGAAAGTTCTAACCAATATTGACAACTTTTGTAGACTAAAATTTCTACCACATTCTAGTTTTGGACTCAAAATGTGCTAATATCAAGTGTATTTCCAATGAGGTAGAGATAATGGGATGTCCATGATTTTACTTGTCATGTCGAAATCACTGCTTTGTTTCTGTTCTTTATAAAAAAGTGTACAAAATAGGCCAACATGTCTAGAGAATTGAAGACATCGTCATGTATATATTAGGAGAAGTAGACACCAATCACGTCTCTTGTTGCCTAAAGATATCTAACTAACAACAAAATGGTACATTGCGGTCAGTATTTTCTGGATTCTATTTTAAAAGATGCAAAAGGTTGTATATGGTATGAATGTGAACAAAGTCTTTTATGATTTCATTTTAGTATGTATGAGGACCATTGAATATAACAGGTGACCTTTTCACATGTACAGCTGTCTACAACAAACAGACAAAATATCAACATTTAAATGTACAATTGTTTCAAAATTATTATGTTCATTGTTTCATTTTTCTTTTATACCAACTGATAGGTAGAATGTGTTATAGAACAAACACATCCACAACTATTTAGTTTCCATTTTTTGTGTAGAAACAAGAACTATTTAGTGAGGCTGTACATGTGAACTGGTGATCCGAGTTAGAACCATATCATGAAGTTAGGGCCCACTCGTTTCACACAAATAAGAGTGGTGTATTGTCTGTGATTACATATTTTATTGTCATGTATTTGTAAACTATGACAGAAATAAAACTTCAGTGTCAATCTAAACACCCTTCTCTTCTATGTTATTACCTTGTTATTTATGTAGATAAAATTGTTGTCATGGAAACGGTATTTGGAGGCATCCCAAATGCATCCTTACAATAATGGACACCACAACACACACATTCTAAATTCAATCAGTTCTACCATATAGAACATAACATGCTATGTCGTTATCAAAAAGTCAAGTATTTACACTGACATTAAGCCAATAAGACTATCAGTACGAAAATCAAAAAGGTCTTTAATTTCAAGCACACTTCTTTGAGTGAACAGAACTTCCTAGTAAGATAACTTTCTGATTACAGTGTAGATGAAATAAAGTTGATATTATAATGAGAACTTTTTTTAGGGGATAGCACCTTTTGTTTTGAGGAGTTTTAAAACAGCTAACGGGGATAATTCTTTTGTTTAATAACCAGATTTAAGACAACATGTATCTTATACCAGTGTGTTCCATGCAGTGACTGGCAAACTTCATATGATATAGGAAAACTTACAGTCAAAGATACAAACACATGCCTTGGACTGAGCAGGACATTGTAGTATAACATCATTGGTGTAAAGGACACTTCCATGAAATCAAGTTACCAGTTCAAAGGGGTGAATGCCCAATGGTTCTATCGGCTTATGTATTCAATATCACATACAACCATACAGCTTTCACACCACGAATTATGTGTGAGACGTCCACAAGGAAACCACCAGGATTTGGAGTATGAATGTTAGCCGGTTCAATAAGTTCAACAATTCACCCCATTACTCAAGTAAACGATACATCTATCACAAACAAGTACAATTTGGCTCTAGTGGTGTGTTATAGCATGAGTAACTGAGCCCACTAACTGCACAAATACCCAATCACAGTCTTCAGTTTACAAACAAGGATCCCTAATTTCAGTCGACATGAATCAAATTACCAGAACAACTTGATCATTAACAATTACGAGACCCCTTTTCCCCTAAAATGTACTTAATTCAAATTACAACAACATGAAATGGGACCTTGTTCAGCATGGATCAATGTTGGACATACACGTTTTCAGTTCATGGCTTGGTTTGCAAATTTTACATCAGATACACCAAATGTAACATTCCTTGTAGGGCCTGGACAAAGGACTATGTAAAATACCAATTATTCAAACCATTGTTCCAGTGAATGGGACAGGAAGAAAAATGTGGGTGGCCCAAATATATACTGTTAAATGAGATATTCTCGCTTTGTCAAAATTTGGTTGGACAGGAATGAAGTTGACTATATTCTTAATCCTAAATAAACAAAGTGTAACCATACTTCTCATGATGTCTGGCATTATTGTTTTAGTCAATGTTATTGTTAGTTTCTTTAACTTTTAATTCTAAATTTCAATATCAGTGAAAATTAAATGAGCTTTTGAATCATACCTGATGTACAGTGTTTAGAGGTCAAAGCAAATGTCTGATTGCATGATTTGCATGAGTCAATCAGTGCAGGGGCTAGGTGGAAATGTCTCCACAACTAGTTCACTCCTGATACACTCAGACACAATTGTTGAAATTTCCCCAACTTTACCTTATATAGTTATTAAACTTTCATTGGTTTATTACTTATGTGAAGTTTGTTCATATGTTCAAATATTTTAGTCTATTTTATGGCTGGTGCATGAAGTGTGTGATTTCAACAGCCTACCATTG
>ENA-OREC01001337-OREC01001337.1-marine-metagenome-genome-assembly--contig:-NODE-1337-length-12305-cov-13.314769_pt1 | contig 12305 bp, 7 predicted proteins | sample MGYA00248626_ERZ508543 | MGnify/ENA primary metagenome ERZ508543 (study PRJEB26211, sample SAMN05518279) | marine metagenome | isolation source: Puget Sound, Washington, USA | host: Bankia setacea... | reverse complement strand
TTTTTCTTCAAATAAACAAAACAGTCCTGTCCTCTTATCACTTTCAGTTGTCTTTAACACTGAACATAAATGAGTATCCTTTGTTTTCCAGTTGCCTCAGATGGCCCTAGTTCTTCATCCAGACCCTTCCACAAGAGGACAGAGTTGTTTGACTTACTTGTGGAGTATTTTCCAGACAATATGACCCAACCAAAAGGCAATCTTGTGGATATGATACCTCTATGCTGAAAAACATTTACAGAGAAATACCAACAGTGAAATATATCTAAACCAAACAATCTTTAGACGAGACACAGTGCTATCTTTGAAATAGATTGTGTTTACTAAGATATTTAAATATTTGCGGGTTCATTTATTAGTTGACGATGAGTGCTCAAGTAAGATAAGACAGGTTTTCCATTTCCAAGGGTTATGTATAGGCAGGGTACACTATAAAGATGTTTGACGCACTGTTATGCACTTGATAGATAGGAGAATTATAGAATCAAATATCGATGAAGCTCTTTTGAAATTTGCGACACCAGTTGCATTCGTACAATTTCAATGACTTTCGCTGTGCGTTGTGAAATGGAGGGGTGGGGGGGGGGAACATAATGAATTAATTTGAAACTGCTCCACATACATTCACTTTGTTTACACCTTCATGTCATAAAAATACTATCAACTTATTCAAAACTGTTTTTACACAGTTTATTTTACGTTCAATTTCTAGACACTAAATTATCATTTTTTACCTTGTTATTTTATACATGTACATATGGCTAGATACGTTTTCTGTTTATATTATGTTAAACATGATTTCTGTTGCTCATCGGCCATTTATTTGTTAAAAAATAGTTTTTTTTGTGAACAGGACTTTATCTGTCTTCCTGTTGTCTTGTTTCATAACACCTTTAACTTAAAAAAAATCATTGAACTTTATTTTTCGAGAATGGTAACACTCACTTTGAAAATGTTAAAGCCCACTTATCCATATAATTTCAAGAAACATGTGAATGTGAAATGGTTCTATCTGTGTTTTTATTCAATAGCAATAAAAACCACTTTGCATTCGCCCCTTGATGTAATGTATTTGTCAAGCATGGTACACACTCAATTTGAAAATGCTTCATCCAACTTATCAATATGATTACAAGACACGTGTCGAGAGGTGAATGGGAATGGGTCCTATCTGGTGCTTCATTCAATAGCACCTAGAACGGTTTTGCATTCACCTCTATGTAATCATTAATTCATTGAGGACAATGTATAGGTGACCTGTGTGTGACTATATCTGTTTACATGGGGAGAGGTGCTTGGTCATGCCTGTAACTATGTGTTTAACTTTATAGCAATACTTTGTTTAACATGGTTTGTTTGTTGATATTATGAGAGGTGCTATTTGGTAATGCATTTGAGAAAGTATTGTAAAACATCTGAAAAGTAATAGATTTTTGGGAGCTATTTAGTATAACTAGCATGCATTTACATGTATATGTGTATGCTTTATTTGTGAGAAGTAAACCGTAAATTCATTAACTTATACAAACTGATCGGGTGATATTATTCTGTTACTACTTAATAGAAGCTACTCTTTTGTCTATAAAGTATGGCTGGTTGTAAGTTTATAAATGTAGATTCTTGTATCTTGATGCTATATTTACCAAATGGTTTTACAATGAAGTAGATTATGAACACCAGACTAAATGAAATAGGATTTGTAATTAATAATAGTTATCTGTCAATTTATTTCATTTTTCCACCACCCAATCTATAGACGTAATTGTCATATTGCTTTATTGATCAGTCTCTTTGTATTTGTTTAGCATCCTATGTCCAGCTGTGATGAGGTTTTTGTTATTTACACATGTTTCTTATACATGTATTGTGCAATTCCTTACAAAACTGATAATTTACAAGCATGAGTGTGTCTATCTTGATGTGCAGAAAAGTATACAGGGTATCTGTTCTTTAATCTTTTAATTCTGTATTACTGTATTTGCTACTCTATAAATTACTTTATCTAATACGGAGATGTCGGTACTTGTGCTCTCTCAAGAGTGCAAGGAACGACAACTCTTAATGGGAGATTGTTACGTATACAGCAGGGGCCCGTTTAGAAAGAGATAATGTTTTGAGCCTTGTCTTTACATCTGAAGGTTATTGGTGAATTACGATTGTTATCAAATTAGCTCTTGTATTCATTTGGATTAGATAAAAAGACTCTTTAAACATTTACATAGTAGCTTAAGCTATAAGTGTTAGCAACTTTTGCCGTATGCCATCTACACAAAATAATAACTTAAATGACATAATAATTGAACCTTGTTAAGTAAAGATTTTGCAAGACGCAATTAAACTAATGAAAACAAATCTAATTCAAATATTTGTAGTGTAAATGGTAGTAAAATGTTTGAAATTGTGCAAGATTTGTGAATAACTTTTATTTGTTGGTATATTTTACACATTGTTAAACTGCCCTTTATTTCAGTGTTGTGATATTTGACATTACATTCAGATACTGTTTCACTTGAATATACAGCGCAACCTCAATAACAAAAAATCCACTGTATGTGTTATTGTTGGGATATACCTATCATTGAGTTGAGCCAACTAGTACCTGTATTTAGTTGTCTGGTTGTTGAGAAGCTTGTTCTGTGGAGTTGCCTCCTCCATATACTTCAGGGTAGCCTTTTGCTAAAGCACTTACAAAAAAATAGAAATTACGCACAAATTTAAAACTTAAATCAAATCGAAATTTACTTATGTTTTCATATATTTTGTACTACCTGTGTTTTGAATGCTGTTGTTACTTTTTTAACAAAATTAGCTGTTAAAAAGCTATTTAGATCCAAAATTATGACTTAGTGCTATAGTAAAACGGTACCCAGATAAATAGCTTTTCAAGATGTATCCTGTCTCAACATCACTTTAAATTGGTATTTCATTTATCAATGAAATATTTTGAGACAAATGTTATTTTGCCTTCAAAGGTGGTTTTGTGTTCACAAATATAACTTATGTATGATTAGTGATCTTGCTGAATTAACAATCAAGACTGCATAGTGCATTCAAATAATAAGTAATAAAATGATAATAAATAAATTACTTGCGTTTAGTTCTTTCTGTAGGTTGAGAATGGAGAGGGTGTGTTTTACTGATTGTTCTACTGCACCACAATCAGTTTGAAAATAACCTGTTCTATTGGCCGCTACTATATCATCTTAAAGAAATATAAATAGTCTGAAAAGGTTTTATTGCTTAGCGGTTAGCCCGCCAGACTTGTTATCTGTACAGTGTGCCAGTCAGGTGTGAGTCTGAACCCGGCTATATCATGTATGCATTTCTTGATCGAGATACTTTACCCATTTTGCTATTTCTGTAATGTTGAGTTTACTTGATCAGCAGGAATGCTACCATCAAAGCTTAAATTTAAATAACTTAAACAAATACTTGATTTTCTGTACTTATTTATATATATATACATAGGGTCAATCAGACCAGGGTTGAACATGAATAAGTTGACATTTCTTAATTGTTTATCGATCTGCAGACTAGAAATATACAAAGGACACCACAACACCCGCTGTATACTATAGGAACAGAATATAACATGAGTATAACCCTGCAAGGCAGAACTGATCTAAGGGGCATGCTATTCCCCGGTCTATCTGCAATTCTATTGCTTTGTATGGTATCTGTATGATTTGGGTATTTCGCCGATTAATAAATACGATTTAAGTGTCTAAAACACGTTAATAAGGTGAATTAACAGTTGTTTATTCTGACAAGCGGATATATAATGCTGGTTTTTGTTTGTGTGGCATGTGCATATTGAAGACAAAGCAGAAAACAAAATTCATCTAAATTATTGTAATCATACTTTTTTGGTAAAAATGGTGTAATATAAATGAGTTGGCATGCATTTATTACTCATTGGTTAAATTGCGAAGAGTAATTAAGGTCATATGAACCGGGAAATAGTGGACCAGATAATACGGAGAGAGACCGGGAAATAGTATCACCCCTGATCTAGGAACAAATAGTACAAAAATCCACTAATTGAGACTATTAATTTCTATTTAGGGATTAATTTTAAACAATAAATAAAATAGTTACAGATTAAACATTGAGTTTTTTTACTGACGTGTGTTTTGTTTGTGCAATGATCTGGATGTGCTGCATTTTAGTCTTGTCGTCTGCGTTTTATACAAGTCCTCTCGCTGCATACCGCATTCTCTATTATTGTTCATAGATCACGCGGACCCAACATGTTTTACTTACTTAAAAGTTACACTTAATTTTCCTTAATCTCCATACGTAGCTTTGTTTTAATGTACATTTTTTGAAAATTAACCGTATTTTTTTCATATTTAAAACGGTATTTCAACACACGCGCATATAAATCAGAAAGGGTGGACAGCGACTTACGACTACGAAAAATACTTTGTCCGAAAGTTCACCCGGTGCCCCTCTATTCAACACGCAAGAACGAGGATTAGGCAATACGCTTTGACCCAAGTAACAAGTCGTACCCATTTAGTTTAATCGACAAACTAAGTTTAATGTTTTTATTATAAAATAAAGCTTTTTAAACCTACACAATAATTTGTTAATGAGAAACAAATTAAAGAACAAAAAAGAGAAAAAATATGTAAAATGGATTTTTAAAAAAGCAGCCGAATATTTCGTACCTGAGTACGAAACAAAGTGTATTGCCAATTGCATATCGAAAAGAGGGAGTCCGTCAGCGGCAGATACAAAAATTGCAATCTAATCGTTGTCGTTTTCTCTTCTGTCAATAGAAACATCCAATCTTATCAATATCCCTTTAATGGAATACACATGGTTATGCTCGTGATATGAAGGAGGTAACATGCGTTTATTATCTTAAGCTATGGCAATGTTTTGTGTAAAATACAGTAAAGTTCGGATAGTTATAATTTCGGGTACTTAGTCGGCAGATTTTGTCAAAAGATCACCGTGTAATTACAAATCGGTAACAGTTCCCAAATGTTAAAAATAGCGTTCCAATCGAAATACGCTCATTTACAACTATGAAGACAGTCTTCGCATTAGATTTTTCATTATGGGAGAGATTAAAACATCAGGAAATAGCTTTGTGTTTATTAATCATTTGTATAATGAAATGACAAGAAAAAAACAGCACCAGTATTCACTCCCAGTCACTTACAACCATTTTAAAATTTCATTCGGGCTAGTGGCTTGGAAAAACCAACATATAGCAGTCACTGTCACCGTTTCAAGTCACATAACCTTATCAATATACAATGAATAACAATGATTTCAATCAAAACAATTGAAAAAGATGACGATCGTGGACGTCAATTTCGAAATTGTCATATGTTTTCACGACCTCAGAAGACTGCGTGCATTCGTATGTGAGCTATTTCCAATCACTAGAATCAACCAAGATTTTCTGCTTGCGATAAAGACTAATAAGATCTTTTAGAACTTATGAGACAGTAGACATTGTGTAAGGCCAATTTAGATCTAGTTGGTTTATTATAAGTGGGTTGACTATGTTTGGTTTACGTAAACATCAACTTGCATCAATGTGAACAATCATAAGTTTATGCTCCCTACGCATGATACCTTTGAAGTATAAAAAACTTGGTGTAAATCAGCTCATTCGATCTTTCAGATGAAAAAAACCCATGCTCCTTTCTACAATTACTATTACAACGGCACCTCAATTCGTCGGACAAACAGTCGATCTAGCATTGTTCAACTACCCGATGCATTTCTATAACAACTTCTTACATTTCACATTAAGAGAAAGTCCAATAATAAGGTGTGACAGTTGTTTATACTTCAAAGGCATCATGCGTAGGAAGCATAAACGTATGCTTGTTCACGTCTATGTTTTTTGTAAACCAAACATAGTGAACCCACTTATAAACCAACTAGATCTAAACAGGCCTAACGCAATATCTACTGTCCCATGAGTTCAAAAGATCTTTAATATCTTAGCCTTTATTGCAAACAGAAAATCTTGGTTGATTGGAAATAGCTCACATACGAATGCACGCAGTCTTCTGAGGTCGAGAAAACATAATTATGACAATTCGAAATTGAATTATTTTTCAATTGTTTTGACTGAAATCATTGTTATTCATTGTATATTGATAAGGTTAGGTCACTTGAAACGATGGTAGATAAGGTGAGAGTGACTGCTATATGTTGGAATTTATGTTTTTTTCATTGTGGATGGATTATGAGAGAGATTAAAACATCAGGAAATAGCTTTCTGAGTTTATTAATCATTTGTATAATGACATAAAATGAAAAAAACCAGCGCCAGTATTCACTCCCAGTCACTTACAACCATTTTTATTTGGGCTAGTAAAATTTCATTCTGGCTAGTGGTTTTTCCAAGCCACTAGCCCGACTAGTGCCTTAAATAACTCTAATGCGAAGACTGATGAAAAGTTTCAAAACGAAAAGACTACAAGTCAAAGACAGTCTTTTGATCATTATACTACATGTCAGGGGAGATCACTATGTAAGCCTGACCCATGGCAGTTGAGTAGCGATATTTTAAAAGCGTCTGTTGGGGTAATTCATTACCGTTTATACCAGTCTACAAATTTTTGTTACAATGTGCACTCATCGTTAAGCCTACACGCACAGTGTTGCAGACTAAAAGCAAATCAATGTTCGACGATTTGGGAATACATGTATGCTCTAAAAATTTAGGAGGCCAATGGACTGCCTGGCCGTGAAATCTGGAAGTCTGACACAATATTTAGATGTCTTGAACTCCCGGACTACCGTTATAGTTGAACTCTGTTGTACAGAGAAAACAACAACACATCACCTGCTTGCTTATAACATTCTGGCATTTAAATGCACTACTTTTAACCGTCTTGTCAGCCAGTCTGGTATGGAACACTGCATAGTTCACACATAATGTGCAAAGACGAAGGACTCACTCAATCAAAAAATACAATTCACATTAACGTGAGTAAGTTAACTAAACCTTTAGAGCTTGAAGATTAAATTTTTCATGGGAAGATCACATTGCACACAGCTATAATAAAAATCTTTTGTAAAAGTTTTATGTAAAAAACATTGTTGTTACACTACACAGTTACCTGTGATTTGTGATCGTGCATGGCGGCAAAATCGTTTCTTCACCACTTTGGCTGGCGGAGTGGAAAATACCAGTTAAACAAGGAAAACCAGCAGACTAGTTTGATTTTGAACAAGAAACAGAGTCTAATGGAAGGTAGTTACCGAAAGCAGAAAGACGATGGTGAGTTCTGATGATATTCATATTTCCTCCTAAATTCAGTATAGTTAGGTAGGAATATTTGGTAACTATAGAGAATTGTCCATTCAATGCAGGCATGATTGTTTATAGAATTATAAGGCTTAAGGAAGTCTGCTCAGTTGGCTCAAAGGTCTACTATAACTGTCACTGAGTCCAAAGAATTATGAAATTATGTTTTAAATACTTATAATAACTTTATACAACTCTTATTGTTTGTTTACAGAGCCTCCTTCAAAGAAGCGTAAAACAGAAATGGATGAAGACGATGATGGCATGTGGGATGATGATATGGAATTCACACAGGCTGATCTTGAAGATATTGAAATACAGGCGTCTCAGGTAAATCCTTAGTAAATAAATTAAAACATAACATTATCAGGCTGTAACAATAAATTTATATGTTTATTTACTTTATACAGGTACAAAGCGTCTTGATAATTATGGCTTGGTGTGGCCTAGATAATATCTGAGTATGTCATTGTAGCTTTTGAAAAAAATAGTAATTGATTACAAGTTTATGTGTTTCCTTGTTGAAGAAAGAATATTTTTTTTTATAGGCTTATAATCAGAAGAAAGATCCCCCAGAATCATCAAAGTCAGCTGCATCTTTTCAACAACCTTTTCATCAAAATACTGCGAATCTGCCTCCACAAGGCCGGGAATCTGGAGCCTTTGCAAAACCCCGACTGTCACGATCATCTTCATCCAGTGCTAATGGAAGTCATCGTATAGGACCGAACAGTTCAAGTCATTCCAACAACAGTTCTCTTCATTCAAACAGTATAGCCCACTCCAGTCACTCCTCTTATCCTGACTCAATCAGTGGATACTCTTCTTCTAGCTCTGTCAGTATAAAGTCAGGTAAGCCTTTCCAATCTGGATTCACACTTGTACCAGAAGTGATTCCAAAGATAGTTTACCAGAAAAAAAAATATGGCTGATTTATATACCCCCTGCAAACAATGTTTTGGGTGGGGTATATAGGAATCACCTGTTGTCTGGCCAAATTTCTCGAAAGTGCAACTCCTCCTAAACGGTTGATTTGATACTGTTGAAACTTTACACAGTTGTAGTATATGTTACAACTGTTACCCGAGGATGTGCATGAAGGAAGATACTTCTGGTCTGAAATATACCAAGAGAGATAACTCAAAGGAGATAATTATTTGTGCAGGTAGAATAAGAACTTATTGAGAAATTGTTTTTCTTCAATTTTTAACTTTTAAATTATTATAAGAAAAGTAAACCGAAAACATGTGCATACATTTTCCTCCTTTGTGAAGGATCTTCGGGGGAGATGATGGCAGCGCAGATGAGGCAAAGGTCTATGTCACGAGGCCTCAGTTCAGACTCGTTTGATATTTCTGGTATGATGCAGTCCAGTACAACCAGTGCTGCCGATATAGCAAAATATAAGCAGGAACACGCCAGTCTTCAATTACAGGTACACACTGGATGTCATTTAATCTATTGTTTCCTTCATGAGAAATAAACCAAATGTATATAAAGACTCAAGTTTCAAAAACATTGCACATTTAAGAAAAATATGTTTGCAATTTTTCTAGTGTGTATGACGTTTGTTTGTGCTTGCTAATAATCATTGCACAAACTTTTAATTGACTACAAGTAAATCCGAGCCTGTGATACTCTTTCGTAATAGAAAAAAGTAACTTGATAAGTGTTTCAATAAGGCCAGAGAATTAACATCCTTTCAAACATAGACAAGTTGATGTATAGTTTGCTATTCTCCTGTGTTCATTGGAAGATCTAGCTTTATCAAATTAAATATAGTTGTGATTACTGGTTGCTTGATTGGTTCTAGATAGTTTTTGATAATCATCGCTAAATTTAATTCCAGTTTGAGAAGATGAAGGAGGACAACTGTGTGAAGGATGGAGAGATCCAGCTGTTACGAGACAACTTGAAGAAGAAAGACTCTGAACTAGATGGTCTCAAGGCAGAAAAAGTGAACCAAATATATCAACATAATCTACAACAGGGTGTGAAAGAGAAGTCACTTCAGGTAACACAACATATGCTTGATAACATTTACAACCACAGTTTCTACCCTATATTATAGTTTATTAATACTCACACTCTTAACAGCTTTCTTTTGAGTGAAACCTTTGTAGTGCCATAGAATAACATGAACTTTTCCCTTATAGGTCACTCAACATTATACGTAAAAGGATTTAGAATATTTTAGGAAAAAAAGAAAGCGGGAGCATTGGAATCCTTTCATGATCTTGTTTTATTATACATTTATTATAGTATGTCCCATATGAGTTGTCTTTTAATATAAACTTTTATGAACAGAGGTTAGGAAATGTTATTTAGTGGGCCTGTGACAAGATTTATAACTTAACAATAACTAAATGGTTACATGTACATTGAAAAAAAGGTTAGTTATGTGATAAAACATGTGTTCCTTCTTCCAGGGTGAGTTGTCAAAGACGCAAACACAGCTTCAGTTCAAAGATCAGGAGCAGCGAGAACTCTCCAACAAAATAAAAGAACTTGAGAATCAACTGAGGGGAGTACACAGTGCAGCATCAACCTCACAAGTAAACTAAATATAAATGTCTCATCATTATACCACATGCAAACAATTTATTTTCATAGGGTGTTTATTTGGAATCACCCTGTCTGTCCATTTGTCTTCAAAGGCAACTCCTTAACGAACCAACCAATACTGATAAAACTTAACAACATTGTGGTATAGGACCTTAGGATGTGCATGAAGGCGGATAATCCTTTTTCAAGGTAGATGATAAGTCGTGGGAGACAGGGGTAGCCTTTTTGTGATTTGACTCCCAGTTCTAGTTGAATACTAAAAATAAATAACTGTTTATTGTTTTACTCTGCAGAAACATCTTAGTAAACCACTCTGATTTGTTTAAACTTATACATACGGCTCATCTTATAATTACTGTGGAATATTTTCAGGGGTTCATACCATCTCAAAGTGTGAGTCCTAAGCCTAGAAGAATCCTTGTTGAAGATAGGTCCCCCAGGCCTAAAAGATCCCCAGTCCAATCTCCCAAAGGAAAGTCTGGTTTTCCCTCAGCAGAGTCATTCATGTCTGTGGAATCGTCACCAAGTAAACCAGACACTGTGATAAGGAAGGAGGTCATCTCAAAAAGCGACAGTCAAGCTGAAACTAAATGTATGTAGCAGCGTTATTTCTTGTCTTATTTCTTTATCTCGTACTCCTACAGTGAGTGTGTAGACTTATATAGCTTTTTAACAAAAACGCTCTTGATGCCAGATTTATACTGTGGTCTTTGTCTGATTGGAAGCTGGAGAAAACCTCAAAATGCTTGACTTAGTAATGACATAATCAATTTACATGCAGAATGTTATAGCTTAAAATTTTTCGTTACCATCTGTAGAAGTGTTAAATATGACGTTTGACCTGTTATAGCAGAGGCTCTTAACAGGTCATACTTTAGCAAGTCTTGTGAATTGTAAGACGATCTTCTTTGAAGATGAACCAATATTTATGTGAAACTTTACACATGCAGTGTAGGGCCTGAGAATGTGCATGTAGAAGGATACTCCTGGTCCAAAATATTTCAGAGGAGATAATTAGTAGTGTTTTGGGTATCCTTATGTAAGTGGGTTTATTTTGGATTACTAATTGTCATTTTTATTTCAGCCGTAAAGTTGAGACAGAGAAGAAAGCGACAAGGTCTTAAACTAACAGAGAATCCCTACAGAACCTCATCTTGTTGTCAACTTGTGTCTAGAATGGTTGACAACAGACCAGGAATCACAGGGGCTACTAGTGAACGGGGTCTAGTGGGGCTGCTCAATACACCAACCATTGTGTCATGTTTGAATGCTATACAGTTCAACAGAGATAAGGACACAAGCTTACTCTCACCTGCGAAAAGCCAAAGGTATTAAATTTAAACTTTTTTTTCTATTATTAGGAAACAAGTAATACAACTTATCCAAGTCATCCCTTTGGCACTAATGTTTTGTGTTTGTTTCGGAAGAAATTGGAGTACGTGTAGGAAACCCACCTGTCCAAATTGGTGACCACATGACCAGAATTAGCTTGTTACATCAAGAAATCTATCTAAGTCTTAAGTATATGTAAATGATCATTGACTTACGATAAATATCTCATTTATTGTCATCTATTACACAGTATTCAAAATCTTGCTGTACATCTCAAGTTCTAACTGTTGGGAATGTTGCATTTATTTTTGTCTGTTCTATAAAGTTGTACTCAAGTCTCAACTGCGATGGATATACACCAATAACCACTGTTTTTATTTCAGATTGTCAGACTTCCATAGCCTGGTTAAAGGTGGAGACAAGACTGAAGTGTCAAGTCTTGTACCAGTGGACCACTATAACATGGCTATCCATGGACTTCGACAACTCTTACAGCCAGAACTTAGGGGAGAGCCTTCTATAAGCTTGGAACCAGTAACCAGTAGCAGGGGGAACCAGCAATGCCTGGACAGTGCAATATTGATACTACCTTTGATCAATGATTACTTGAGACACTATATAGAAATGTTAGACACTGCTTTAGACACTTCTTCCGCTTCCACCACTTCAACATCAGCTTCAAGTTCATCAGATAGTTTCGACATTTCATCTGAGTCACCTACGGGATCAGTGGGGTTATTTCTGAAAACTGTGGCAGGATTCGCGAATGACCTGGAGAGTCTGTGCATAGCAGCGTTACATACTTTACATGAGTTGTTAGCAAGTAAAGGTATACGAGATGTACTGTTGCATACAGAACCTGGGCACACTACAGAGACTCATATGGAAACAGAGGTATTCACAAATTCACTGTTTAGTGGTACACAGTTAAGAACAAAAGCATCACTGTTAAGTGTTATACATCCATATACACATGTACTAGAAAGAGAAATGTTATTAATCAGAGCAACAGATGGAATCGAATACCCATGACGAGAACAATTATTAAGTACTTGCAGATGATGATTTGGTATTTGTTGATGATAATTGGGTATTTGTCAATGATAATTGGGTATTTGTCAAT
>ENA-OREC01001336-OREC01001336.1-marine-metagenome-genome-assembly--contig:-NODE-1336-length-12309-cov-12.862410_pt1 | contig 12309 bp, 5 predicted proteins | sample MGYA00248626_ERZ508543 | MGnify/ENA primary metagenome ERZ508543 (study PRJEB26211, sample SAMN05518279) | marine metagenome | isolation source: Puget Sound, Washington, USA | host: Bankia setacea... | reverse complement strand
ATGCTCAGTAATCTATAAATAACAGTAACATGGGTTAAAGCAATGCTCAGTAATCTATAAATAACAGTAACATGGGTTAAAGCCATGCTCAGTAATCTATAAATAACAGTTACATGGGTTAAAGCAATGCTCAGTAATCTATAAATAACAGTTACATGGGTTAAAACAATGCTCAGTAATCTATAAATAACAGTAACATGGGTTAAAGCAATGCTCAGTAATCTATGAATAACAGTAACATGGGTTAAAGCCATGCTCAGTAATCTATAAATAACAGTTACATGGGTTAAAGCAATGCTTAGTAATCTATAAATAACAGTTATATGGGTTAAAGAATTGCTCAGTAATTTATAGCAATTTATAGCATCTGTACAAGCACATCTTCTCATTTGATGTCACAGATTTGATTCACGGCACAGAGTCGATTCATTGACTTTTTTTTTTAATTCATTTGAATTTTATTCCAATACTGCCATCCTTAGAACATTCAAAAGATCATGTGTTTTGTTCTTTGACTACTGCATAAGTAATCCTGAAAGTTTGGTTAGAAATGTTTGAGTTCCTAAGCTGTATAGCCTTCCTGTTAGTTAGCACCTCCTCTTTGGTTTTGTTATGTATTGTGGTTTGTAGCATCCATTTTTATTCTGCAACATTTTTAGTATTCGACACATAGGCTAGTGTAAACCAAATATTTTGCTAGATTTCCTTTATGAGTTGCAGTCTAAATCCAACTCTTGACTTTCTTCAGCTACAAACTAAAAAGAATGGCAGATATTTGGTGTACTCTGACTATTTATGTGCTAAGTACTAAAACTGTCGCGGAATAAAAATGGACGCTTCAGCCACCATAGTTACGACTACTGAGAACATGTACATCTGTCCTACATGTTACTCTTTAAATTCCTTTGCTGTAATTTACCATACAAGTAAGCCAACAGATCTACCAGATATCCTTCTTTGTGTTTTTAATGTTCATCTGCTCCATTCAGATGTTTAACAATTTCAGTTATCTTGTGTGTGTTTTTAAGGCTATCTGACACTATATCTTGATTCAGTTTACTATTTCTAAAGTCTTGAAGTGTTCAGTTAAGGAAAATTTAAGAGCTTAAATGATATAGTTTTCTAGAGTCTTTTTTAATGTCAGAAAAAACACATATAGCAGAAGTCTAAAGAGAGTATTTATCTGAAGTGGAATTTATCCTTGGCATATAGCAATCAGAAATGGATTGATTCTGTGTAAAAGTCATAGAACATAAAAAAAAGTAATTCTAGTTTTGACAAAATATTGTTAATTGATGGATTAAATACAGTTATAAAGTAAGTGCTGCCCTTATATTAAGAACAGTTTACGTAGTTTCACTGAGATACTTGAACCACGTTGGTGATCAGAGAACCGTTGTGAATTATTTGAGAAACAGGTCTTGACGGACATTAAGGTTATAGTGTGAACCTTAAAAAAAAGGACTTACAACAACACAGTTAGAGTTAGAAGCTGCAATTTGATTTAGATTTTTCACTTTGATGTGTAAGTCTGGTGCGTGTATGGGGTCTCTAGAATTAGTATAACCTGGCGTTTCAGTTACATGGTTTCACAACGTTAATTTGTTTCTGTCCATTATGTAATACAGTGGTGGTTCACTAATAAGTCCACCCTTGAGACCAACACAAAATGGTCTCAATAGGGAAACCTAAATATAACTAAACCAGATGATTTGAGACTGAAAACAGGTAGTCTTTATAATAAACACGTCTTTGAGGTTGTGATTCTAATGTTGAGGTCACTATTTTTCAGACTTTAAAAGTTGCTGAAAATGAACCATCTACCTTGCATTAAACAATATGTACTAGGATAGGTCTTGGAATCTATAGTACATGTAATATTGTTTAATGCAAGGTATTTGTTTCATTTGTAGCTACTTTTAAAATTTGAACATTTTACCTCAAAATTCGAATCGCAACATGTATGTAAAAGTGTTAATAGCGGAGTTTTACTGTACTTCTCAGATACCATACTATGTAATAATGTGCAATTGTGTTCACTCATTAACATACCAATATTCATCATTAGAATTATCATAGCTGAGAATTTAGATTGTTCACAAAACTGATACTTTTATAGAAAAGAGATAAGAACAGAGGATAATATGGATTTATGTGGAAATGACATCGACAACTCAGTATTCAAATCAGTTGACATTGTACTTGCAACCACCTGTGTTAAGCGACTTCTTTTAAACAACCGCAAGCAATCCCTCCTGAACGATTTTACTATAAAAATCGTTTCGATTATTACGTGTTCAGTAACTACACAAAGAAGAACCCAACAGACAAAATGTTCTTCTAATTGATATATTAAACGACCATTCAGTTTGCAAATTGGCTTCCTGATGAGCATTCCATCATAATTACTTTTTTTATAATGATGATAATCCAGTACCACCTAGGTTGTCAAAGCATTATGTACTGTCTGTGTGTGTAATCCATTGTTTTAACATCAAACTATCTTTTAAAGTTTTTTTTTGAGAATTTTCTTTTTATAGAATATATCTGTTTAAATCATTCAAAAGATCTACGCTTGTCAACGATTTTCAGGCACCTTTTTATGTCGTATCCAAAAGGTCAATTATGCGCTTAAATTGTAAAAATTGTATAATGTATTGTGACATTGAAATATTTTTTTATCCAGAATTAATCGAAATCCATAAAAAGACCATTCGATTAAGGGACTATTTTTAAAGAGTCCCTTGAACTGTAACTTAATACTATGTCGACTGTAGTCCAGGCAAGTAAAGCCAAGGCAGATAAGGGTTTTTAGATGAGTTCAATAGAGGAGTCACTCTGTTAAGTTTTAAAGTTTCATGTTATCTACCTGTTAAATTACTTTGTTGTTGCCCTGTCAAGAACTTACTATCAAGAAGTATGCATATGAAAAGAAAGATTTTAATTACGGTATGATTAGTTTCAATATCAAGAGTTTCCTTTAAATGTTTAATGGAGATATAATTGTAAAAACTTATGACCAGATAAAAATGGCAGCAATTTGATTGGTTGGTTAAATCTACACAGTAGTTTTAATATTGGTAAATATAAGACAATCCTAGTCAATACTAGATCTGCCGACTTTTTAGAACGACTCTTATAATGAAATACAGTAAACAATGTTAAAGCTGATTGTTATCCAATAACGTGTGAGTGTTCTGTTTAAATGTATACGGTTCATTTCAATGTAGTAAGACAAGCATTTTACAGTGTTACATATGTTCCTTTCTTATCTCAAGTGCTAAGATCTGTGTTAAACAGACTTACAGTTATATGTTAAGATGTCAGAAATGGGAGTTTTTTAGTCAGAAAAAAATCAGACACCTAATTATTTGGAGGCTTACATGTTTAAATTTGTTCAACAATTACCAATTAAGTTTGTTAGTACACTGTAAAGAGATCATTGAGAACATGAACTCTTGGCTTAGCTACTTTGGTAATCATAAGTGGATGGCAGCAAACACACAGCAAGTTTTGTTCTTACTTAGTTCCGTTTTTGTTTGATTGCTTAGGGAACCAGACTGATACGTAAATGCGGCATACAGACTGGTTTCTGTTAAGACCAAACTAATTTGTATATACCATATATCAAGTTTCATATTGACTTTGTTAAACTTTTATAGACATGCCACAGGAATTTCCTCATAACCATGGTCTAGGGCAGCAGATTGTTTTGCAATTATTCTAGAATCAATTTGAAGAAAGATTAACCCAATTTTACAAGTTTTATTATGAAATTTCCTCGACGACATTTGTATGCAGCCATTTTGTTTGTCGTCCCATGCTTGTGAGACTGGTTAGTTATTCCATATTGCTATTTTATTCTGAATGTTAAGTAAACTTTGAATATGTGGTTGGTTATTTGGTGTCACTATTTCAACAAGAATATGCTCAAAATGATTGAACGTATGCTTGTCAAAGAAAATAAAACTCAGGTCTATTTTGTGTAAATGGGAAATAAAGGGCTATATGGAAACACTGAAGAAGGACAAAATGATAATTGTTTACACAGCCCCAAAATAAATAGATGCGTTTCATGTTTGTTGTTATATTTCATTGATTGTATCGCTAATTGTCATGAAAATATGTTTATATCTCTGTGCTATGTGACTTTGTTTTAAAAAGGAGAAACTAGTCTCCCACAACCCGATTTTAGTCTAAATTTAGAAAACTGAATCAGCAGAACTTTTCCTATACCTACCCATGTACATGTATTATTGATCCAAGAATTCATCAAGTCGTTCATCTATGAAAGTAACTGCTGTTTATTTTTCAAAGAATTTAATTTTTTAATAGAAGACGTTTAGTGGAAAGTGTTTTCTCACTACAATGGATCAGGTCAGCCAAATTGCACTGCTCAAGTACATATAACCATTGTCTTACCAATGACACTGTACACATCATTGTGAAGCCAAGCAAAATATATGTTATGTACCCTTTGCTTTTATACAGCCATCCTCTTTGTGATTCTAATTTTGACTAAAATAACAATGACCAACAATTTAACAGACAATTTCTTCCTGGACCCACGCACCTAAATAGACTTGCAATAAATGAGATTTCGTGTTCTATCTAGGCGCGTGGGTCAATATAAGAGATTGTCGTTGAAAATCATGTCTGTTGAAACGTCGGTCATTGTTATTACAGATTTCACGCGATATCATTAGTACATATTGTTTAATGCAAGGTAGTTGTTTCATTTGTAGCAACTTTGAAAATTTGAACATTTAACCTAAAAATTAGAATCACAACCTTTAAAGCATAGAAAACCTCCACACGACCAGTATCGTATTACAAATCAGTCTAGACAATCTGTTGTTTATTCCAAGAAAAAATATTTGAAGAGACTGGCCCTCGTGTTTGAGTCAGCATAAAAATCAGGAGAACAAAATATCTATTTGAAACTAACCATCATAAAAATAATTAAAAGAGTAACGGTCCTTTGTGAAGCATTCATGCAGGACAAGTCTTGAGAGAGAAAAAGTTAAAACCGGTATACGTTCACAGCTCAAAATAACATCATTTAAATAAAAACAAAGGGTGAAAAGCTACAAAAAATGGTTGGAAAGATTTGTGTGTTGAATACAATGATAAAGTGAGAGTTTGAGTCTTGTTTAACCATTAATTCAGTGTTAACGCTATTGATGATACTTGTGCATATAGAACACCATGCCAATTGGAAAAACATTTTGAAATGAATAGAAATGATATATTCTATTACATTTGGAGGGAGCAGGGGAGCAGGGGAGTAGGGGAGGGCTGATAAACAAGCGTTCTAGGAGCTATTGGATAGTGTAGCAGTTACCTTTTACATTCACCCCTCGATTCACTTTCAACACTCCGACTGGTCTGGTTTGTTTATTATTCTAACTCAATATGATGAGATAACTCTGCGATCCACACTTTTAACAATTGTAACATAACACAAGCTATCTGGAGGTTGAGAAAATAATTGACATGGATTGTGTGCATTATTTGAAAGAGTGATGACTAGATACATAGCAAGTAGCTCAACTACCTGTATATTGATAACTAGACTTAACAACCAAGGGAGACAACTGAGAATATTTCTTTGTATAAATGCACTGAAAATAACTTGTTATCTTTCCTTGGTGAAGAATTTGCCTTTGTTGCAAGGTTATGTGAAACAACTTGCTCCTTAGATACAAAATTGTCGTTTTATATATCAAAAACTATTTCTTTATCTTTAGGATTGTCCTTTTTGTTTATGTGTGTTAAATTTGCCTACTTGGTGACAATTTGTGTACATTTTGGTCAAACATAAATCGTTAAATTGAGCTGAATGGCACTTTCCTCAGTTTGAATTACATGTATCTACTACAGCTTTGTTTTTCTGTGACTTTTGATTGACTTTTAAGCTTCTATTGTTCTCTGTTTTGATAGTGTTTATGCTAAGGCAAGTTGTAGTTTGCCAAAAAACTAAATTCCAACCGTTAATCAGCCGTGTAAATAATTATGAAGGAAAACTTTCAGCTGATATTTTTCAAGCTTTCTGTGACTACTAGAGTGTAGGAGACCATGTTTTTATCTAGATTATGTGAAAGGTGGGATCACTTGTTCAATTTGATTTATAGTTATTCTTAGATGAACAGAAAGATTTTATGGCAAGTTAAATCATCTTTTTTACTGTGTATCAAGAAAAAGTAATCTGATGAAAAAATAGAATGTACCTTTTCCATAGAAATTCTTGATTTGAGTTAGTTAGTAATTGGTAGGCTAAATATTTGCTTACACTGTCTTGAAGAGTTGAAATAAACTTGTCTAAATGCTCATAATTACTGTATAGATCATCATGTTTGTTATTTGAGTTAGATGTGGCTATTTCTCTGGTTTTAGCATACACAAATTTGTAAAATAGTAAGGTGAGTGTTTCAGGGCTATTGTGGCTCTCTTGTGTTTATTTTGTATTCAATCATACAGTGACTTGTGGGAGAGGGTCACTGAACACATGTGAACACCGAGTGTATACATTAATACATTCAACTTGGCAGGTGCGTTATTATTGTAATACTTTAAAAGTTATTATTGAATCTGAAGAAGTTGTAACATGCTATTTTGCAGAGGAGATCTTTATTTCTTGAATGATAAATAATAAAATGCATTTTGCAGGTATCATGTGTTTGTGTGTTTTTTATTTTGTTATGACAAAGGGCTGCTTGACGCCATTGGCAGAGCATCTGTCTCATAATCAGTCCGACGTAAGTTCATACCCAACCAAAGGCTCCAGTTGTTTCCTTGAGCAAGAAACTACCTTTAGTGCTTCATCACTTACTGCTTGTTTCAGGTAGCAGAGTCGAGCATGATCTCACAATCAAACTAAAATTAATTTAGGACCTTATATCATAAATGTCTAATAAGACCCCCTTGTCAAATATCGTCTAAAACAAAGCATGTGTTTAAAACATTAAAAAGTGCCTAAAGTTTTTGATCAGTGATACGATAAATAATGTAATAAATAGAGATGTTTGGTTAACTAACATAGAAGGAAATATTTAGAGAACATGTTTTGCTTCAATGCCATGTCTATTTGCACTAGAACCATGATGTCCTTTAACTTCGACTTCACACCCCATCAGAGCTCTCACTCATTGCTTAGTACTGGTTGGTTCCAGGAACAGATTTGAGCATGATTTCACAATTTGGACTAAAATAAATTGAGGACCTTATGGAAGATTAACCTTAATGTCAAATAAACCCCCTTGTTAAATAAAGTCAAAACCAAACATTTTCAGAAGGTTATGTGGTATGCTATATTAGTTTCATTAAGTGTCAAAAGGTGACAATAACTTGTGTGAACAATAGGTGAAGAAACAAACAATAAAGGAGACACAATGATAAGAAAACCAAGACTACAATGAACATTGTGAGAGAAGTGGACATTTATTATACACATAAGTACCGGTCAAGCTCAAAGAATGTATTATAAACATGTTTCGATCCCACAAATGCAAATATATCTCTTAATTTACATCATCAATGAAAGGAACGTGTCTTTTTTGTAAAGCGAACCTGATACAAGTACATGCACATGAAACTAACCACAGACAAACAACTCGTGTAAAACAAGAAATTGCAGGCAGAAATGAGACTGGAGTACAATGCTGTAAAGTCCCCCTTTCTTTACCCAATGACCAATTTGAAGGCTAAGGGGAAAATGATTTTGATAGCTATTCAATAAAGAAGTAGATTGAACCTGTTTGCATTTATCCCCAACAATGTACATGTATATGGAGATGCGAAACCAAGAGAGATATAAATGCTATTTAATACAAAAAGCAGATAGAAATTGAGGGCCTTATGGTAGATTGATTTAAATGTCAAATAACCCCCCTCGTTAAATATCGTCAAAATCTTATCAGGTCACCCTGTTAAGTTATGCTGATAGAAGATAGAGTGTAATACACATTTATGTTAAAGGTTGACTTTCGCTTTACATGTGAAATAGTGCCCTCTTGGAATGTATAGACAACTGAACTCGATCTTATAGCCTAGCAATCATATACCGATCTTCAAAAGTAGTATTTAATGGGTCAGTCATAAAATAAATTCAGTACTTGCAGGCAATTTGTAATTAGGAAAACCAGTTTTGTGTTGTTATTTCTTTTTCAACACAGATTCATTCATAAGAAGCATTTATAACAATATGTTTATGCTAATTTCTTAAAATATTTATTTTTGAAATTAATTAATTGGGAACGAAAAGGTAAACTGACAGTTGTGCATCACTACCAGCTATGATCTATTCTAAAGGCAGGATGGAGAGGTTGAAACATGGCACAAACGAGCATGATATGCTTCTTCATGAAGCACTGAATCCAAACACCCTTTAAGTTTGGACATTTGATTTATATACCTTTTAGATTGGTTGATTATTTATATCTAAGCCGATGTATATATAATTATTGAAACATACACCGTCATATAGAGTTAGTTTTCTACTGTGTTCTAAGTGTACACATTGTCTTAAACATTATAATAATATAGTCTGTCTTCTTTATCTTAGTCTCTAATAATAAAACAAACAAACACATGTACATGTAGTTGTACTGATTAGCTTGCTCAGGTTAAAACTTAAACTATACTAGCCACTGAAGAGACATTTGAAGTAAAAAAGGTGTATAACTATGTTTACTATTTTACCCGTAGATTATTGGGGAAAAAATCAATACATTCCACTATTTCATTTACTTGTAACACTTTTAAGTTTCGAATGTCCAAACCAGTTCATTCGTTGTGTGGTAATAGATGACGTGTACAACTATGTAACACAGGTTTGAGTATGTATGGAGCTCCTTCCCCTTTCACTGTACTGTTTGCAATATCAGTACGCCGGGAACCATACTATGGTTTGAGTATGTATGGAGTTCCTTTCCCTTTCACTGTACTGTTTGCAATATCAGTACGCCGGGAACCATACTATGGTTTGAGTTTGTATGGAGCTCATTCCCCTTTCACTTTGTACTGTTTACACTACCAGAACGCCGGGAACCAGAGTTTGAGTATGTATTGATAAACCTTGCTCAGCATATTTTCCCTCGCACCTCAAACGCCTTCGTCCGTACTACATGTATAGGGATTTTCGTGTAGAAATCTGCATATTCATTGACAGGGTCCGTATTTTGCCAACCAACATATTTAACTCCTCTCCATTTTGAAAACATCTTAAAGTGTCTAAGAAAGCCCCAGTAGTTTGGGAAGAATTCTAATACTGCGCCATGCTTGGGGAGAAACATTGCATGTGCCATTCCCGCACCATGCATACCTATTAAAATGTCAGTGTCCTCTACAACGGCAATTTGTTCTTCCATAGACATTTGTTCCAATATAACTGAAGTCACTTTATCATTTGCAAATACTAATGACAATGTTTTGAAAATTTCATCCTCATTTTTAAACTTCCTATGCACCAAACCATTTGTGGTATTCTTCCGCTCTGGGTGAGTCATGTAGTCTCGGCGCCAAATAACAGTCACGTGTAATCTTGAGCAATCCAGTGTGCGAGTTCCTTGAACGTTATAAGCCCTGAGGAAAAACTTGCGAAATTCTTCAATGTAAGGCACCGAGTGTAGGTTGTGAAAGTTCAAAGGACTGTTATACCCTACAGCGCTCCATATGAGTGTTTTGTATATTGTATCGTAGGGCACAGCTTTGTATTTTGTCACACTACCAAATAAGACATCCCACGTGCCGTCAAGTGGGCTTGGTGGTCGATCATCTAAAAATACAATCTCTGCCGCATGCGGGTCTATATTAAAGAGCTTTGATATCATAAAGACGTTGAACCATTCGCACATGGTATGGTATAAGTTATGCGCCTCGATCCTCTTAAAAACAAAAGTTGGCGCCATTCTTACAGACGAATCGGTTGACGGCTTCTTGCTGATTGGATAACTCCTTAACCTTGATAGCCATGAAGCTAATGGACTTTCGTCATCGTAAACAAACTCATATTTCGGCATATGACCTTCACAAGGAATTTCAAATGTTTCATTGCCTTTAAAGCGTGCATATTTAAGTACTACCATTTTATGACCGTACCCACTAAAGTGGCTCTGACATCCGGGTACTGATGATGTAAGCCAATCATCGATGTCGTAAACGGTCTCCCATCTGGGTTTATACATAGCTCTCTTGTGCGCCACATAATAGATAAGAAGGACAAGGGTCACAGCAATGGATAACACGAAACACCTGTGCTTTCTCCTGGTAATTTTAACATATATCCACATGTTGAGTGTATACTTTTATATAATTTCCGACAACACGTACATCCACTCACAGCCGCCTGAATAAGTCCAAATCCATCGATCAGTGTCTTACCGCGATCACACGAGAATAAATACGCAGATTCGACACATACCGTATCACGTTTATAATTATTAGATTGGTCAAACACATGCTAAGCTATATGGTGTTATTCTGTGAAGTTTTACTATCAGCTTACACTATCACATATTTTCGTCGACTCCCATCTGATCTAGATAACTGGGTAAACATAGAACTACTTGACGGGTAGATACGTCGGGGTTGATGTTATATCTTGAACAAAAGCTATCGTCCTCTTGATACCTGCTAAACATAGAAGAAGTAAGATATAACAATACTGCGTTAACAAGAAGACTGGCGAACTCATACTTATAAATATAGAATTAAAACAACAGAACAACATTGAAAATAAAGCCCATAACATGAAACTGAGGACAATTTCGCCTGTCGATGCACGTTACACGATACACGATACAAGATACACGATACAAGATACACGATACACGATATACGATACAAGATACACGATACAAGATACACGATACACGATACGCCATATACGTACTTTAACGTTACATGACATGATAAATGCACGCATGTACTGTTTATGCTTCTTTCGGACATTATACATACACAAAAAGTATGTATGCACATGTTATAGAACAGCGGGGTCCCTTTTTTAATTTTTGTTTTAGATACATATGCGTTCTTTTGCAAACACGTGTATAAGGAAAGAGGAATAACGTTGAATACGGACACATCCTCTATTTTTATTCGAGTTTTGTCTTTCAAGAACTCACGTGGCATGTATAAACGTTGTGGACAATACTTTATTTGATTAAGGGTTTAGTTGAAGTGACACTTGATTCGCGATCCTTTGCAAGTCAGAGAGTGTTCAAAATAACTGATTGTCTTTATCACATCAATTCACGACTTTGACTTAAAATAGCGACATTAACATCTAACAGTTTGTAAAGTGTAAACACCGGTATTTGTTTACACGAGAGAAGGAGTCAATATGCACAAAGTTAATCCTGTTGGCTTTGAATGAATTTACTCTAACAGCTCCCCTCCCTCCCCCACCACAGCTACAAACGCAAGCACGGTATGCCAAACAAGCGAACACAGATATGCTACAGACTAGTGTTTGTGTCCTGTTTTAGAAGCTGTATCACTCATGTTTATAGTTGAGAAGCTCGAATATTTCAGTTAATCATGGTATTTTCTTGCTGTCCCAAAAAAGCCCATCTAAATAGTTCACATGCTGCTTTTTTAATTGATTCATCACAGGCCGATGTCGAGTAGGACACAAGCTATACATACACTGTTTGCATTATTTGAATTATTCGTATCATACTTGTGTCATTTAGAAACAAGAGCGCATTCTTTGTGTTAAATGATTTTTTCAAATGCCAGACAAAATCATTATTGTAAACAGTCCATGCCTGTATATATACTACTGCGTTAAGTATTTGCTTCGTATACCCATTACGTGTACATGTCGTTTATTTTCACTAAACTGTTTAAAGAAAATGAATTTATGCAAATTAATGTTGCTATCAATTTAATAAATACTTAATTGTTTATTAAAATATATTTCCATTGTAGATTGATTATAATTGTATAGTTATATTGTATGTTTTGTTAAACGAGTCTTCACAAATAAAAATTCTGTTCTGTTCCGTTCTGTTAAAATATCTCTTTCTCTTTCTCTAGCTGCGTTCTTGTTACTGATACCATCATGCGTTCTATAAATAGATTTCAGTTTGTCACGATTTCTTTCAAAAATTAAAATAGCTGTGCAAAAAGGACTCGAGTTGTTTCGTCATTTTGAAAAGAAATGGACTTTGAAGTTATATCCCTGTATATTTGAAACTACATACGGGGTTCTAGAATTTACTCTTTACGTAATAATAATAATAATAATAATAATAATAATAATAATAATAATAATAATAATAATAATAATAATAATAATAATAA
>ENA-OREC01001335-OREC01001335.1-marine-metagenome-genome-assembly--contig:-NODE-1335-length-12310-cov-13.753699_pt1 | contig 12310 bp, 7 predicted proteins | sample MGYA00248626_ERZ508543 | MGnify/ENA primary metagenome ERZ508543 (study PRJEB26211, sample SAMN05518279) | marine metagenome | isolation source: Puget Sound, Washington, USA | host: Bankia setacea... | reverse complement strand
ATCGCATAGTCATTAATCGCATAGTCATTTATCGCATAGTCATTTATCGCATAGTCATTTATCGCATAGTCATTTAAGTGATTTGTTTGTCAGCAAGGAATGGTAAAACTTTCACTTGTAAGAAAACAAAAGTAAGAAACAAACACTTGTATTTAGATTAATAATTGGCATTTATTGCAAAATACCATAACAAGAAAACAAGTTACGTAATAGATGTTCTTATCTGGGCATACTACTTCTATTGCGACAACTTTCTCTCATCTCTCAGATCCTAGTTGTCCCTAGTTAGGCTTGAACCTTCTGCATGGACAGTCCCCTGTCGTAAGGCTTATCGTAGACTCGTGGCCTTGAATTGCATGCAATGATTTAGTTACGTCTGTTATCACAGTTCCTGAAAATGCTGCTTAAAGAATGAACCGCTGTATTTTCTGTGTCGGATTTATACTCTTATATACACTGTTTTGCTATGTCGGTTTTATTTTGTCCGTACACCCAGTATATATATATATAACCGTCAGTAGATCAAGGTTCTTGGAAATGCTGCCGCAAGAATGAACCGTTGTTTGTATCGGTTGTATATTTGGATATGCACTACCACTTATCTTTGCTGGGTTTTTGTTTCCTCTTTTTTCTGTGCCGGTTTGTTTTATTCTCACATCAAGTATATATAGAAACCAACCTGATTTTCCGTGAATAGAACCACGTGTGTGTACGGCCAAGGTCGTATACTGTAACACTATGTTTCAGTTTCCAGGTCATTATTTGTTTTATTAAAGTTACGTATACGTGTTATTGTTTGTATTTATTCATTAAGGTCATTATATGTAAGTCTTGGTGTCGTCTTGTGTTAAACTGGCAACATAAGTGAAGCCTGCTTAAACATGCAGAACAACAGTTTTAAACAGTTTGGTTCACATTTGAAAGTAATCTATAGGTACGGGCCATTTGATTTTACATCACAACACAAAGTCTATTCTAGTTTATAGGTTTCAAAGAGTGCGGAATGTGCAGCTTTCGTCATACTTCTGTCACTTGTCAATGGATTTGTCAGAAGGGGGTCTTTTAAATGTTAGACTGGCATTTGAATTGTGCATTGATCTGTGGCAACTTGAAACATGATATGAGATATGTAAATGGCTGCCACGAACGATGACATGCGTGTGTGTGTGTATTAGTTCTGGTATTTAGGCGAAATGAGTTTTGTTGACATTATGGAGGACGACCCAAATGTAGATACAACAATGAAAAGTATACACAATTTCCAGGAACACAGCTGAATCAAACGTTTGTGGTCACATCTTATCCGGTTGTTCAAATCGCATTATAATTAGTACATGTACGAGTATATTCATTGAGTGGGTATATTACACGTACGTGATTACTCGGGCTAAACAAACACTGGGGGTTCTCACTACCTGCACATATGAGTATAAATGTGTCATTTGCCACCGTGTAACAAGTCATTAACGGTGAAGACACCAAACTTGCAAATACGACTCTACTAACGAATGGTATACCAAATAGAAAAAAAATATTATACCAAAGAAAGGTCAATCATAGAAAAGAATGTTTAGAATCTTTTTCAGAAATTGAATCATTTTACTCAGTCACGTGGTACACTAAAATAGACTAAGACACACGCACTTGTCCGTGAAATTGAAATAGTGAACAAATTGTTTACCTTGACTTGTAACCTTTAAATGACGCCTGTAACATGTATGTAAGTTCAACATATAGTCGTCCATAATCCAGATGAATTTATGATTTGATCGATTTATATGAATGACTGAATATGCCCTTTTTAGTAACTGGTTTGTGAATAATGTTTTTACTTAACCCATCAGCTAAATCCTGAGTGTATAATTTGTATTGTATTGCACAGCAAGATCAATCCTCGAGTTCACGTTCATAAGAGTCAGAAGCCTAAAATGAATATAGTGAATGAGATTTAATGAATTTGAAGTCATTTCTTCTCCTTTGGGTGAAAGCTTCTCCTGCTGGTTGAGGTATTACAAGTAGGACTTTGTGAATGAAGTCATGTTTGAAGTTGACCTTGAAAGTTGAGAAGAGGATACGAAAGGTTAAAGTAAGATCAAAGGAACATATGTTAACAGATAAAAGATCAAACTCTGCGTAGACGATTTAAAGTGTTGTTACTACATGTATACACTTTTTAAAATACACGTGATTTTGATACGAATGATGTGTGTAATGATATATGCCAAAACTTGATACCAAACCAACTGCCACCTCATGACCCTGTTCCTTCATAAACCCACTGATATCGCAAACAATGACGTCTGCACTGTGAATATGTCTTACCCTTCCGAATGTCACGTAGTTGATCTTCTACATAAACAATTACTCTGACCAAATACTATTATGTTCCATTTTTGTTTTGGATGAAGAGCACTTACTAATATGTTAATTATGATCTTATTTAGATAGCTACTCTTACTTCTTAGTTTGTATATTTTTGAAAGCACCACCCTGGACAGAATGACCGTTTCAGGATGGTCGTCAGAGATCACAGCTCTGTATAAAGGCGTTAAAAAGACCCACACAATCGGCAAACACATTTAGCATTAAAAGAGAAAATCTGACCTTGTTACCGTTGTAATAGTACTCCTAGCTGCACTGATTGTTCCTATATATGATGTCCTGATCTACCAATGGTCAGTGTATTAGTCAAAGGAAGATATCAGTCCTAGGACAAGACAATGAGACGGTACACCAGATCCAAAGAAGAAATCACAAGGCATTAAATGTTTACCTTGGTGGACTTCTAAATGCCTATCATGTACAGGTGGATGGCATACAGAGGTACATGCACTTTTATTATTCAGCAACACGCATTAACCCAGTGAAATTAACCAGAAAAAAACTCCATAAAACAACATCAACACAACTGAGTTCTAGATAAAATATCCTGGGAGCATGTGTAAGTGCTATCCAATAGCCGGCTGTTATATTTTTGAAACAGCGGTGACTGGAAGTTGCTGCATTATGTATCAAAAACGACTTATAAATTCATAAATGAAGAATGGCAATATGCAAAGTAGTCAAACTTTAAATGGGTATATACTTCTTACGTGTACATTTGTTCATACCGTAGATGCTGTTTCGTGCAAGTGCATTCGTTTCAGTATTTGTTTTATTCGTTGTTTTATCACCTGACACGTAACTAACATATAATACAGTAAGCAGAACGTCAACCTTTAAATGTATCAAGATGACAGATAAAAAGGCAATCTCGAACGGCATGTAGATAGCACAGTACATTAAACTAAAGTGTGAACATAATCTCACGTAGTTAAATCAGTAAATTGTGAAATGAAGTTCAAAACGTCCGATTCGAACTTGAAACATAGAAATTATGTGTACCCAGTCCATAAACGAACACTTGCTCAAACAAAAATCCTCGTGATGCATTTCTGATTCGAGTGAAATGAAAGACAAATGCACTGGTATGTAAGAATAGAATCAAGTCCCTCAAATGACTTTCGCCCCATGTAGCTATGTTTTGATTTGATTTATTGTCTAATTATTATGGCAACACTTCTAAGAACATCTGTACTGTCCAATGAAGAGTGTTTTATCTATTTAATGTGATAGTAATGTTTAGAAATCTGGTTCAAAAAGCCCATGCATGAAAGGATGATATGACAGTCAAACCACGTGTTCTGAGTTATGGAAAACCCAGGATCGAAGGGATATATGTATGACGATAATTACCCTACGTACCTGCGTTATGGTAAATTTGGTTCGAAAAGCCTAGGAACGAATGAATGACAAGATCAACAGTCAATCAACCCACATGTTCTGCTTTATGGACCAAACTTAACTTTGAAACATGTAATGGTAGACCTGTATACGATTATACTCTTCTAAAGCAGGCATGCAAGTTATTACCCATCTACATAGCTGATGTTTAACCGCATGGCTAACCGAATGCATCGAATAATAATCGGGAAATATAAAGGACCTAATAATCCAGAAATAGGCATGGCACCCGGAACTCCTTCTATTGTTAGATTCAGGTGACTGCAACGTCAATGTGTGTCTTCTCCGTTCAATCTACCATCAAATTAAGAGACAGATTATTTTCGAACAGTTATAAGTTTTCTGGTCAACAAAGCTGAAGACGGGTAGACGGACTGACGAACAGATACCCTAGTACGTGTCGGTTGTGAAAAACAGACTAAAAGGGTCGTGTCAACGCTTAAGACGGACAGATGAACGGACAGGAACCATACTACCTCTGGCTAAGCTTGTTCGATCGTGCTAAACATCAAAATTGGAGTCACGACAGGTAACACATTTTAAACGTTCATTCATTAAAGGAAAGCTCAATCTATATTATGACATATCAGCGATCTTTAGGCAATTAGGCAACATCATTAAACTATCAGTTAAATGTATCAACATTATGTCATTTTCATTACTTTCCTTTTTGTCACCTTGCTTACCTAAATTAGATTCATTAGTCATTTGAGTATATGTATTTGCTTATGGAGAGGTGTGGATGTATCATATTAGATCTGAAACTAATTAACCTAGAATAGAAAGTGGGTACACCGTAGCTTTACTTCTAATGGAGAGAAGATCGGCAAATCGCCAATGTACATGAGTACTAACTTTCTCCCAACAGGTTATCTAAATATTGGAGAGGTAGCGACATCCGTGGTAAGATTTAAGCAAGTTCAACGTACCTTAGTTTATATCAGTTGAGCGTTTGATATATGGGTTCACTATATATACTAAAGGCTGGGCAGATGTTGGGAGTTGTGTCTTGCTTTCTTCAGAGCTGAACTTATGATTATACAAGTACATCTAACATGATGACTGTGGTGGTGTTGGAAGCTTGAGATGATGAGAATGGATGCTGATGATGGCGATGACGATGGCACTTATGACGACTTCGATGCCGAATCGATAGAACGTTTCGCTGTGCGTTTATAGCGTAGCTTATAAAACTTTAGACTATTTGAGGATAGTTCAAGGTCGTTATGTACAAATGTATTAATATATAAACATTAATTCATTTTATATACCCATGTGAACACGGATACAAACACATATTTGGTCGTGGCTGATATTGGCAATGGCTTGTTTTCAATACTTCTATAACCTTACATAGTTTTATCAGATGTATCTGTTTGGTAAAATTGAAACATTTCGTCACACCTCAGTACGTAACACCAACGGACGTTCAATTCAGTTTCATTTGAAATCAACTTTATCGTGAGATCTCATACCTATTTCACAACCGTTCATACTGATTTGTTGGTCTCGGGACGCTGGGCAATCGTACTACTAAGTCACTTATATATCTTTTTGCTACATCGAAATGTCTCGTTCATTTATAAAGGTAAAAGACCCTCAAAAACACTCATTTCGTCTTAATATATATGAGAGATATAGTGATAGTTGTGTCTACCCGTTCCACGATGTTGCAAGCAAATCTTACGACATAGATCGGATCTGAAGTCCAATTTAAAAGCATTCAATATCGTTTAACTATGTTCCCTGTAAAGAAATAATGTTATGGGTAAATACAAAATGTACTTCCCTTGCCTGAGACTTATTTGTGATTATAAGTTCAAGTGAAACAACATGATATATATAGTTGATGTCCTAAAACAGCCGACACATGGTAGTATTGTTGAGATGGTTAGACATTCAGCTCCCAAGAAGCCGATGTTTAACTGCAACATGTTTATTTCTTTTGCTGTATTTCAAGCCCGAGTTGCACCAGATATTCCCCTTAAATTAGTACAGTTCCTTCATACGTTATATTGTTTCAGCTTTGTTATAAATATGTCACATAAGCCATCGGACATACACACTCATAGAGATTAACATACCGTTGATTCTTATTATTTATATAAGTGTTTAGTAAATGAAGAAAAACGCCATTGAAACCGTATATAGTTTGTCTGTACTTTGCATATATACCTAGTTGTTATTTGTTTTGTTTTTTCATACATGTTTCTGATTCAATAGCTTACCGACCCTACCTGTTGTAAGTCTGTTGTCAGGTGTATAGCATTATTATGAATTATCATATTATTTACATATCATTTACCTTCTACTCCACGTATTGTATTTATTATATATTCACAAGCATAGCACTGTACTTTCACTGAATACTGCAAATATATCTACTCATTGAGGGGTAGAACGCGAACGGGTTATAAACTAGGTAAATAAAGACGCAGATATGACACAGATATGGTCAAGTGGTCACCAAGTCGGGCAGGTGCAGGGTTTCCACTGGGTACTCCGGTTTTCTCCCACAAGAAGATCACACGAACGCAAACATCGGTGCCAACGAGCATGATAAATAAAAGTTGTATGTACTTGTTTTTTGAAAAAAGCAGATATAAGCCTAATTTCGCATACAATCACTCGATATGGTAGACTATGTATGTATGTATGTATGTTTATGTGACACACCTGTGTATTATCGGGTGACAGTTAATGGCATGTGACAAAGAATTTACAATATTGCAACTCGAGGTACATCTATCCCCTTTGAACAGCCACACATCAATATGCCTACATTTAGAACCGTTGAGAAGTAATCCTAACATGAGTGGTTGTTTTTTCATACTTGCCAAATTCAAGAAATGAAATAAGAAATATTAGTTAGGGTGAGGGCCATTCGCAGGTTAGGTTGACTCACTTGAAGTTCTACTTATAGCAATTAAACAATCCTATATACACGTAATTGTACCCCCTTTTCTGCTCTGGCATCCACTCTTTACCCATTTGCTTGACAGTTTACCTTTAAAAGTTGTGATTCTAATTTTGAGGTATTTTTTCTTTTAAATTTTAAACGTTGCTACACATGAAACATCTAGCATGCATTAAACAGTATGTACTTGGATAGCGCTTACAATCTATACTAACAATGACTTACAATTTAACAGACACATATCATTTGCATTTGTTCGGCCTAGTGGGTTAAATGTAAAGTATTATTTAACATGATGCCCCCTCCCTCCCCATCGACAATATTGAAAGGATAAGTATGTCACATTAAAGATGGACTTTCGCTAAAATCTGTCCTATATTAACACAAACTACTTACTAAATAATGGGTTTGTGGAAAATATACACAACTGAACTCAATCCTATAACGTAGTTTTCATGGTCCAAAAACGTCAACAATACTATTATTCGGTATGGTTATATTAATATACAGGTGTAATATATTGCATGTCTTCCAAGTTGGATTCAAAACTACAGCTCGATAACGGTAGATTGGCATACTACAGGTTGATACCTTTTTTACAAGTTTAATCAAACGTACATGTGGGTAGATTCAGTATTTACAGCTTTCAAATCGATGTGAACTATTCTGATCGATAACTTAAAGCTTTAGGAGCTGTTCAAATACAGTTGTCGAGCTTTAGAATCTGCACGTTAACAGATTACAAACGATTGGCGCTATCTGTAAAGAAATGAGTGAAGGCATGTGTGTGATTACTGTCAGTTTATATACATGTCCTCATGAGAAGATTTCGTTATCTGGCAAAATGCAAATTTAAGTGTGTCCATTACAGGTGAACATCCGTGGTTTCAGGTAAACAATGTCATGTACTCTCTGACAATCTTATATAAAATGACATTGTATTTGACAGGTTTGAGTAATTATATCCCGCTCCCAGTCGATATTGGACCGTTCCATATTCCACAACCAATAACCACACCGAATTCGTTGCTCTTACGTCTTACAAGAGTGTAATTATGCTTTTAACAGGTATATTAAGTGTATAAAAGTAGTAGAACAAAAACTCACTTGACACTTATCACTTGCTTATGAAAACTTGAAATTTATCGTAAAATGTAAATAACTCTGAACCGAAAAATAGCATGACAACCAATGAAACCAATTAGTGACGAGAATCACCAAGTTCAGTATAAAAATGATACATTTAGAGTGGTTATTAACGAGTATTGACTATTACAGTAAATTAAACATAAGTAACATTTTAGCGACGTTGTATGTGATATGCGTACTCTATATCTACAGTTTTGTATAGCATTGGAAGAGTACCCACAGTCAAGTCTAAATTGTTCCAAGCAATAACAAACGTGTTGAAAGTTTCTGTTGATTCACTCATAGCGTAGAGAGTTCGAGTTAATTAGTATCTTGCTAATGTTTTTAAACAGAGAGTAAGATGGCTTTGACTGGTGATCCAAAACCTAGAGATACACTATGCTTGTTTCAATGGTGATGTATGTATGGCACCTCGATATTAGAATTTTGAACCGGTCCGAAGGTATCATTTCAGTCATAAGTTAAACCATGGATATATTATAGTCCTCGTAAATAAATGTGAAGTTGTCCGAACATTATTTAGTATGCTTGGTGAGGAACGGGATACAACATGCTATAAACAGCCTCTTGTGTTAGCCATTAGTTCACGGTTGTTAATCTGGGCAGACAGGTGAAACCAGTACGATTAATTAACTGAAGAAAAAACGTGCGTCCTATAAAAGTCTACCTATACCTGACTTAGGCGTCAGTGTACCTGATACGATGTAGACTGGTAAACATTGTATATAGAAGTATTATCTGAAACCTTGTATTAAAAAACTGCTTCATTTATCCGTTCACAGTATTTGCGGAGTAACATTACAACATCATTGCTTCTATTCTCTGACTGAGTTATAGCCTGTCACAAATATGAAACTATGACTTTGAGACATTGAACAAAATACACCGACACTTGATCAGCGAACCTCGATCAGTTACATTGTCATCCCTAGTGTTCAGGTAAGCATTAAGACATCCCGCTAAATTGATTACGAAACGAGTAGTCGTAAATGGAAGACTATTTTAATTTCCCCTTTTAGCAACATTGTGAAATAGTACCATCTCGCCACTAATATCTTGTTTTATTTGCAGCTTTATGTAGAAGAATAGGTTTGACTTAGTATACATGTAATAAAATACCATAATAAACAATTCAATTACTAACTGTGGAAGGTTACCTCTATATGGCCACAATGACCTTGGTACGCGTTATAAACCAGGGAATTCGTTACAGGTACTTTGCCTTCAGTGTAGACACAATCTAGTACAACATTTGATAACATCATTGCGACAATTACACACAATAAAACCGTGGTATTCCTGAAGTCTGACCGTCAACATAGACCAATCCAACATAACACATGCCGAGACACAACATAGGTGACAGTAGAAAATTATCAGATCATAACAGTTATGCAAGATATCAATGCCATTGCCCGAGGAGGGGGTGATAGTGAGGCGGCATCTAACTGGTCTGTCGGGTGCCCGAGGGGACATGTCGCAGTTTTATCTTCACAGGACCTCACTTATAATCGACAGTCGCCCTCACCCCTTGTATTAACCTTATATCTAAACTTTCATCTCATCAAATTTCATCTCCATTTCTCTAGTTACGCTTGTGTTTTGCTTTAAGGTAACCAGGTATATGGCGGCCAGGTGTAAGGTGTTGTAACAGTGGACATAGACTAAACATTCAGTACAATAATAACCACCGGTCAACGACACTGTTTTAATTACATCTGGACCCATGCTCACCTCATCTAATGTAATTGAATTAAAGTTAGTGATATTGCTGTTACGATCACTTATTTATATTTATGACCACCACTACATCTTTATAAAACGTTCGGGCTAGAGGTATTTTGCAAATGTTTACTTTGAGGACAACGCGTGTTGTTGTTGTTGTTGGTGGTGGTGGTGGTGGTGGTGGTGGTGATGTAGAGGAGGGTGTTGAGATTCGGATGAATATGAATATGCAGATGATGATGTTGATGATGAGGATGAGGATGCAGAATAAGAAGGTGGAGTTGAAGCTGACATTGTTGCTCCGATGAACATTTGTTTGACTTCAGTTTGAGTGATGTAATTGGTAGTAATGGCTGTGACTTTGGACGTTCATGAACACTTTCAATTCCCCGTCATAGTGTTACCACCTGGTACATAGTCGAAGTAGCCTTCAACTCACCGTACATATATGTGTTGGTCAGCAAATGTTTCATTCACGCCTCGTTAGTCATACCGTTATCCTAGGCGACTCGACTCGAAACGAAACAGTAAAGCACTAACTGATCATAATGGGAGGTAAAGATAGGTCAATATTGCGTGCGTCCAAATAAACTGCCCTCCAGGTCAACACGACGTTTTCGCCACATTGACAAATATGTATACGATTAGAGGTTTTATGTGAAAACTATTCTAAATGTCAGTGTGTACGTAGACGGTCGTTTGATGGTTGTAAGTTTCAGTAGCCTCGACCACTATATACATGGATGGTATAGTTAAGATACATGTTGAGACATTGTAAGAACATCTATAAACAATTTGAAAAAAAAACACAGTTGATTGCAAATGTGTACATGACATTGTGTTCCTGGCGAGTCGTCTATATTCTTGTTTTGATATAACACCCATATATTAGTTCAACCTGTCAGATAAAAGCGACATCTCTCTTTGCTTCTAGTACTCGCCTTAAATTTCAGATTACACACACATATATACATCTACAATACACTATCTAAATGTGTAATTCATCAGATGTTGTGTGTACACTTTGCTTCTGAATTCACAGTTCTAACGTCTTACAGTTCATAAACATATGTTGGGATGCCACCTAGATATTTAGCGCATTGTGGAAGTCACTTTCGTTTCGTTGTAATTATATACGTTAACGCTCACTTATTGGCAATTTGGATTCAAGATTATATATAAAGATATTCAAATCGATAATAAACCATATCCTTAAAACATTACCATTACACCTATTTGATTTAACACCTAAAACCCTACTACGTATAGTATACTTTTCCTTTGCAAGAAGATGTACAGCATACATAAACCGCATTTTTCCGAGGCAAACATCCGTGATCAACTAATCCAATCCACCTGCCGATATAGCTTGATACCTGTGTTTATAAATGTTAAATGAATGAATATACTGTGGTTACTTTTCTCACTTCATGCTTTGAACATTATACCAAGGCCAGTCGATATCAAATGCACAAAGATAGACATTAACCGGGTACATGTTGGCTTTATATTGATGTCCTTCAAATACAATAGTTATTTAACCCAACCCCACAAACTCTCTTTTAGACCATGTGCAGTATACAATGACGTGCTTCACTAATAATCCAATCTCATATACACATGCAGTAAATTAAGCTTGATCAATTTGAAGCCACGTTGCTATTAATTGAAGAAGCTGATATATAGCCCTATTCAAATCGAAACTGTTTGGTTGTGCTTGATTCAACTTTCTGTTGAGGAGACGAATTCGCTGTTAAGATTCCATACTATGGTATGGCAGTGTTCAATTAAGTATGCTTACTTATGTATTTCGGTTCTACAGTCAGACCACTTCTTCAGGTCTTCTCGACGTCATGTAATTCCTAATCTAGCAACTATATGTTATACAGCGCACAAACAGCCCATTTTAGCCAACAGTAATACATCAGCCTTTCTCTACAGTTGATACCTTAATTCCTTTTATGACTTTATATTACATATAACGGTGTGATATAATGCAAATAATGGACGTGAAACTTTATCCACTTCCTTCATCTAATATATCTCTACTTATCTCTTACAGAATGTTCTTATATCCTCATAAAAGTGATATGAATGGTCTATGAATACATTGTGACATTACAATGACGCCTTGGTAAATTGTTATCAAACGGATACTCTTAGGTAGGATCCTCGTTACATGTAACTCCTGTCAACATATCCATAATACGCGTAGATATGCTATTTTGTTCAGCGTCTTCATTTAGTGTATCAAACCTTGACACGGTGCAAGCGTTGTTACATATATATAATCATTATCTAGTCACGTTTCTGGTTAAGATTGTCATACATATACGATAACAACTTCAGGTATGGTTAAGAGTAAAAACTGTTTCGATTTGGTAGTGGAGTTCAATCTTGGTAAGGTTTATTAACATGTAATCAGTGTGCATGTTGTAAGTGTATAATAGTTTATATTATTACGATAGCGAAACGAGCACTTTTACTTATATAACTAATGCTCGATTCTGTTTCAAGTACCAAATAGTACCAAGCAATGCGGATGAAGCTTCTGGCTTAAAACCAACGGTGGCCCTTGACGGGGTTCGAACTCACGACTGATTGATTAGGAGACAGACGCGGCTCCCACTGTGACACTGTGACATGGCTAGCATACCGCCAGTAACTCATAACTAAGTACAGTTTTCAAGTTTCAAGTTTCATATTTGTTTTTGATTTTCGAGGTTTGATCCCCCC